>OLRX01000283.1_pt1 | contig 49081 bp, 50 predicted proteins | sample 1672991 | NCBI WGS metagenome assembly OLRX01 (sample SAMEA3136744, study PRJEB25190) | human gut metagenome | biome: human gut; feature: human-associated habitat; material: faeces | place: Austria | collected 2013
GGCCTACGGGTGCTGCCGGTGTTACCGGGCCGACTGGGCCTACGGGTGCTGCCGGCGTTACCGGGCCGACCGGGCCTACGGGTGCAACCGGTGTTACCGGGCCGACCGGGCCTACGGGATCCGATGGGGCTGATGGCGTGGATGGCGTAACAGGACCCACCGGCGCCCAAGGCTTTGCCGGCATCCCCGGCAATGACGGCGCGGATGGTTTGCCTGGCCCCATGGGCCCGACGGGCGCAACTGGCGCCACCGGTGCTACAGGTGCTACGGGCGCCATGGGCACAAAGGGTGCAACGGGCTCTACGGGTGCCACCGGCGCTACAGGCGCGACCGGGCCGACCGGACCCACCGGCAGCCGCGGCGCCACAGGGCCGACGGGACCGACCGGACCCACCGGGCCAAAGCACAGCTAACGCCAGCTTTTAGAAAAGCAAAAAAAGAGAAGCGCTTGCTTCTCTTTTTTTATGCTGTCAACCTATTTCCTCCCGCAGGATGCGAACCGTGGCGCGCAGGCCTTCTTCAAGCCGGACGCCGGGCGCCCATCCCAACGATTGTAGCTTTTCCGCGCTTAGCACCGCATGGGTGATGGGGGTAAACCCCGCCTTTTCCGCCGCATCCGGCTGGGCGAAAACAACCTGCGTGCCGCCTGCTGCCGCTGTTTTTTCCGCCATGGCGCGCACGGTGGCCCGGCTGCGCGCGTCCGCCACGTTGTATGCCTCCCCGCTTTGGCCGCGCAAGAGGATATACAAGAGCGCCGCGGCCGCGTCCGTAGCGTAGCACCAGGTACGATCCTGCAGGCCCTCGCTTTTCAGCACGATGGGCTCCCGGGCCACAGCATTGCGCACAAACTGGGCAATGGCCCGGCTGTCGCTGCTTGTCATCGTCGGCCCATACAGGTGGCAGGGGCGGGCGATGACGCTGTCCACCCCGTATTCCTGGCGGTAGGCTTGGCACAGTACCTCGGCGGCGCGCTTGCCGGCCGGGTAGCAGGCGCGCGGGCTGCTATGGTCTACCGTGCCGCAGTCCGTTTCCACAAACGGCGGCGCATCCGCCGGCATCTGCCCGTACATCTCCCCGGAGGAAACAAACAGCAGCCGGCTGTGCCATTGGCCTGCCAGGGACAAGAGGCGCTCCGTGCCCATAAAGTTTGCCTTCAGCGTTTCCACCGGGTATTTGGCAAAGGAAACAGGGTCAGCGTTGCTGGCGGCGTGTACGATATAGTCCATAGGCTGCGTCAGCGCGCCAAGCTCGGCGTTGATATCCTGTTCCACAAAGGTAAACCAGGGGCTTTCCCAAGCATCGGCAAAGCGCGCCTGCCCGCGCTCGGCCGAGCGCCCCAGCGCATAGATATGCACGCCGATCTGCCGTTGCCGGTTGGCCGCCATCAATAGATCTGCCAGACACGAACCCAGCATGCCCGCAGCCCCGGTGATGAGCACGCGCTTGCCCGCAAGCGCCGCCCAAGGCAGGCCGGGATCTTCTACGGCGGCTGTTAGCTGGGCAAGGTAGGCAGGGTGGCGATACCGATTCATTGCCCCATTCTCCGATCGTTTGTAAGCAGCGCCCGGAAAATATCCAGGTCGTCCTGCGTGGTCAATTTGACATTGCGCTCCGAGCCGGCGGAAAAATGGATGGTTTCCCCCAATTCGCACATCAACGTGCAGGTGGCCACGGAATTGGTGATGCCGCGCTTTTTTGCCTCCTGATGCGCCCAAACCAGCTTGCCCAGCGGATAGCACTGCGGCGTCTGGGTACGCATGAGCTTATCGCGATCCACCGCCTGGGTAGAAGCGCTTTTGTCCTCGGTGAAAAACATAGCTTCTGCACAGGAAATGGCGGTGATGGCGCCCCCATACCGGCGGCATACCGCCAAGTTCTCCGAGATGATATGGGCCGATACCATCGGGCGGATGGCGTCATGGATGGAAATCAGATCCGCTTCCCCATAGTGCTTTGCCAGCTCCATGATGCCGTTGCAAATGGATTCCTGCCCGGTTTTGCCGCCGGAAACGATGTGCTTGAGCTTTGTGATGTTATACTGTCTGGCGTATGCCCAAACCGTTTCATGCCATCCATCGATGCAGACCAAGCCAATGGCATCAATCTCCGGATGCTTTTGAAAGGCCTCCAGCGTATAGATCAGCACGGGCTTATCGTACACGTTGATAAACTGCTTTGGAATTTCAGACTGCATTCTCTGGCCAGAGCCGCCGGCGATGATTAAAGCAATATTCATGGATACTCTCCCCTACATAAGGATAAAATGATGGTTTCATTATATACTATATCCGAAAAGGATGCAGGGAAAAATACTTTTTTGCCGCCGCGCCGGCCCGCGCTGTTTTTCTTGACCCACCTCTTTCCAGCGGCTATAATAGCTATGATAAGGAATTCACAAACTTTCTTCCAACGATCCAAAAAAGCATTTGTATAGAGAAAATTCTTGAAGGAGGCCCTTTTGATGAGTTTTGCAGACCAATACAAACAGAAACTGACCACTGCCGAGCAAGCGGTACGCTGTGTAAAATCCGGCGACTGGGTAGACTACGGCTGGTGCGTATGCCATCCTGTCAGCCTGGACCGTGCGCTGGCCGCCAGAGCCGAGGAGCTGACGGATATCAACATCCGCGGCGGCATCGCGCTTTGGAAGCCCGCGATTGCCGATGTGCCGGAGGCGGAAAAGCACTTTACCTGGAATTCGTGGCATATGAGCGGCATCGAGCGCAAGATGATTGCCCAGGGCATGGCCTATTACGCGCCCATCCGCTATTCCGAGCTGCCGCGCTATTACCGGGAAAACGTGGAGCGCGTGGATGTGGCGATGTTCCAGGTGGCGCCGATGGACGAGCACGGCTACTTTAACTTCGGCCCCACGGCCAGCCATATGATGGCGATGTGCGAACAGGCCAAAACCATCATCGTAGAGGTCAACAAAAACGTGCCGCGCTGCCTGGGCGGCAAGGAAGAGAGCATCCACATTTCCCAGGTGGATATGATCGTAGAGGGCGACAACCCGCCCATGGGCCAGATGGGCGGCGGCGGAGCGGCCACCGAGGTGGACCAGGCGGTGGCAAAGCTGATCGTAGAGGAAATTCCGAACGGCGCCTGCTTGCAGCTGGGCATCGGCGGCATGCCCAACGCCGTAGGCTCGCTGATTGCCCAGAGCGATCTGAAAGACCTGGGCGTGCATACCGAGATGTATGTGGATGCATTTGTCGACATCGCCAAGGCCGGCAAGATCACCGGCGCGCGCAAGAATATCGACCGCTTTCGCCAGACCTACGCCTTTGCCGCCGGCACGCAGAAGCTGTATGATTTCCTAAACGACAACCCGGAATGCATGAGCTGCCCGGTGGACTATACCAACGACGCGCGCACCATTGCCCAGCTGGATAACTTTATGTCCATCAACAACGCGGTGGATGTGGACCTGTTCGGCCAGGTCAACGCCGAATCCGCCGGCACCAAGCACATCAGCGGCGCAGGCGGGCAGCTGGATTTCGTGCTGGGCGCGTATCTGTCCAAGGGCGGCAAGAGCTTTATCTGCTGCTCGTCGACGTTTACCACCAAATCCGGCGAAGTAAAGAGCCGCATCGTGCCCACGCTGGCGCCCGGCTCCATTGTCACGGATACCCGCGCCAACATCCATTACCTGGTCACCGAATACGGCAAGGTAAACCTAAAGGGCCTTTCCACCTGGCAAAAGGCGGAAGCCATCATCTCTGTGGCGCATCCGGATTTCCGCGACGAGCTTGTAAAGCAAGCCGAGCAGAACCATATCTGGCGCCGTTCCAACAAATAAACCGCACAAAAACAGCCCTTTGCCAAAGGGCTGTTTTTTTGATGGCAGCAGGCCGGTTTCCGGCCGACGGTATGTGAAGATAGAGAGGAGCCATGGCTGTGGAACGGTTTTTGCAGCTACTCGTATCCTGGGCTTGGCATGAACCCAAAATACAAAGCGTCGTCCTCGTAGGCTCGTATGCCAGAGAAACGCAGGGCCCTTCTTCCGATCTGGATCTTATCCTCCTCACGCCGGATCGGCCCTATTTTCTAGCGCATCCATCATTTCTCCATCAATTTGGGCCGGTGCAACGCATCCGGCAGGAAGCGTATGGGGCCTGTACATCGCTGCGCGTTTGGTATGCCTCCGGCCTGGAGGTAGAGTTTGGTTTTGTAACGTCGGCCTGGATGGTGCGCCCGTTAGACCAGGGCACAGAGCAGGTGCTGCGCGGCGGGTACCTCGTGCTTTTGGACAAAGGATGTTACTTTCAGTCCTTATCCTTTTAGTGCTTTCTCATTTTTTTCGCTCTTTGGCCGCATTCGGGTGTATACTATATACAAGGCACAAATATGTTCCTTTTGAAGGAGGGGGTTATTATGAGCAAGATTACCAACAAGCCGACCAAAACAGACGAAACAACCCTGGCCCTGCGCGGGCTGTGCGCCAAGCGCGCCAGCACCATCTGCTATATGATCCAGCAGGCCAAAGAGCACGGCGTGCAGGATGGCGCGGCCTTTGCCCGGGAAGCCATTACCAAATACGGAGAGGACATTGGGCAGGTTGTCAAAAGCAAGATGAAAGACCCGGACGATCTGCTGGAATTTTCCCAGTATTTCGGCGCTGGGGCGGATCGCGACATTTACGAGATGGAGGTCGTAGCGCAGGATGAGGACCGTTTTTATCTGGATTTCCATTATTGCCCGTATGTGGCGGAATGGCAAAAAATGGGCCGCGACCCGGAGGAAATGGCGGAATTGTGCGATATCGCCATGGAGGGCGACAGGGCCGTGGGCGCCTCGTTTGACGCATTTGAGTTTACATTGGGCGAGACCATCGCACAGGGCTGCCCTGCCTGCCAGATCCGGTTTGACAGGGTGAAAAAATAACAGATACGAAAAAATCGGCGGGGGTCATAAGAAAGTAATATTGCTTTTTGCAGGAACGGCATGGCTTTGGTCATGCCGTTTCCTGTTTCAACAGTTCTTCCACGGGGACAAAGCCCACAAGGTCGTAGGAGATGCGGACGCCCTGTCTGCGCTTTCCGCTGCTCTTGTCGGGGGCTTCGATGTAGATACCCTTGACAAGCTCTCGCAGGGCGTAGGGTGTCATTTCCTGCAAGTCCTCGTATTTGTGTACCCGCTGAATGAACTTCTCTAAATCTTCAATCTGTCGTTCCTGTACTTCAATTTCCTGCCGTAAGTGGTGAATATCCACCTTGAGTTGCGCCTGTTCGTCCTCATAGGTCTTGCTCATAAGGGAAAAGCGTTCATCGGTGATGCGCCCGGAAACATTGTCCTCATAGATGCGGATAAACAGTCGGTCAAGCTCTGCAAGGCGGCGTTCTGCCTGTGCAAGCTGCGTCTTGTAGCCACGGATGGCTTCCTCGCTGCTCATTCGTAACCGCTGCTCCATAACCGCCCTAAAATGCTTCTCGTAGCGTGTCACATAGAAGATAACCGCTTTCATGTGCATCCAGACCAATTCCTCCAACACAACCGCCCGGATAAAGTGTGCCGAGCAGCTTCCCGTGTTGCTGCGGTAGTTGGCACATACGAAATGGTCTTGCCGCTTCTCAAAGTAGTTGGTGGTACAATACCGCATTTTCGCTCCGCAGTCGGCGCAATAGACCATGCCGGAAAACAAGCTGCTCTTGCCCGTTTTCGTTCTGCGGTGACGCTGCTTACGGATCTGCTGCACCTTGTCAAAGACTTCCTGCTCGATGATTGCCGGGTGGGTGTTGTAGAAAACCGCCTGTTTCTCAATGGGCGTTTCCCTCTGCTTCTTGTCCCAGATAGAGTTGGTGTAGGTCTTGAAGTTGACCGTACAGCCTGTGTACTCCCGCCGTTCCAGAATATGAACAACCGTGTTGGTGTTCCAATGGTAGGGGTCGGCAGTTTCGGGGCTTGGGGATTTGATGCCCTCCCTGCGTTTGTAGGAAGTGGGGTTAAGCACCTTTTCCGCTTGGAGCAGCTTTGCAATCTGCATCGGACCTCTGCCCTCCATGCACAGCTTGAAGATGCGCTTGACTACAAGGGCGGCGGCTTCCACTTCGTTCTGTCCTCCGGGTCTTTGCGGTAGCCAAAAGGCACATTTGTTGTCAGCGGTACGCCACGCTCGCCCTTTGCTTTCTGCACAGCCCGGATTTTGCGGCTTGTGTCTTTGGCGAAAAACTCGTTAAACCAGTTTTTGATACCCGCCACATCATTGTCGGTGCTGTTGGGGTCGATGGTGTCAAAGTGGTCGTTGATGGCAATATAGCGGACGCTGTATTTTGGAAAAGTGAAGTTGATATACAGCCCGGTCAACGAGGAATTACGCCCAAGTCGGGAAAGGTCTTTCGTCAGCACTACTACTACTTTTCCCGCTTCGATTTCAGACAGCATTTGCTGAAAGCCGGGGCGGTCATAGTTGGTGCCGCTGTACCCGTCATCTACGAAAAAGGTCGGGTTGGGAAAGCGGTGTTCTTTGGCGTAGCGGAGCAGGATGTCTTTCTGATTGGTGATGGAATTGCTATCGCCCTCGTTGGCGTCCTCCTGCGAAAGTCGGCAGTATAATGCGGTGATTTTTTCAGTTGCCCGTAACATTTCTGTTTCCTCCTTTAATGGGGCAACTGCCAGTACAGGATTGGTTGGTTCTATTGTACCAAGATTTTGTGAATTTGTCATTCCTGTTCCTCCTTCTTTTCTGTAAACTTTTCGCCCATAATGCGCTCCATTTTCTTGTCAAGCGTTTCCGTTCCGTCATAGCTGCCTGTGACGGTGTAGAGTGTGCCACCGATCTCCTTTTGCAAGGTGAATTCCGGCAGCCAGAAAGCGGAAAGATTTTTCACGCAGAGATGCCCGTCCTCGTTAAAGTAGCAGTTGTGGCGTACATGGTCGGGCGGTAGGGGCTGCGGTTTGAGATAGGGGTCAGAGCAGGAGAAATAATATTCTGTCAGCTCATCGTGGTCGGCTTCTTCCCATAGCCGGATTTCCTCTAACAGCTCCGGGTCGATTTCATGTTCAAACTCTTTGTTCTTGTTCATGGTGGTTTCCTTTCTCCGATGGCTCATCGGTCTATATTGTGATTTCTGGTTTTGCTCTGCTGCGGTGCGTCCTCTTTCAGCGCAATATCCACATAGCGGTGGATTTTTTGCAGATCGGAAACGACTTCCCGCTGTGCTTTCAGCTTGGCGCACTCCGCTTCGTTCTCGGCGGTCAGCTTAGCAAGCTCGGTCTGCCACGCTTTAGGGGTCAGTTTCATATCCGGCAAGTTCGCCCGCAGATAACGGTTAGCCGCTTCCCATATCGTGAGGTCGGCTCGATGCGTTTCTGCAAACTTTTCCTGCTTGCCTTTCCAACGGATTTGCTTGTATTCATCATGGACGGGCTTTGTCTTTTGGAAGTTCTGCGCCTGCTCAATCAGCTTTTGTAGCTGCTTAATTCTCGCTTCCCTCGGCTTCATAGCACCACGGATTTCGCTTGCCTTGTCGCTGACAGAGGACAGGGCAGCGTCCAATTCCTCCAGAGTGAAGATACCCTTTTCCGCAAGAAGATTGACCGCTTTGGAAATGGCTTTGAGTTCATCGGCGGTGTGCTGTTGCTGCCAACTCTGCGAATACTTCCTGCCCTTTGCTTTCTGAATATCCAGATAGCGGAACAGCAGCGTTGACAGGTCGGGAGATTTCGGCTGTTGCGGCTCGGCTCGCAAGGCTTCCTTTGCCTTGAAAATCTCGGACAGCCATTCTTTCAGCTTGCCGATCTGCGCCCGGATTTCACGGAGCATACGATTAGCCGCCTTGATACTGCGGTTGAGTTTGCCACGCTCGGTAACGATGCCTTTCTTCTCCATCTGTGATGCCGCCACGCCGATGTGAACAGTCGGGATTTGCTCAATGCCCTGCCGTTCATAGCTGCGGTGGTCGATGCGTTCCGGGCGGTTACTCTGCTCCAAAAAACTGTTGGCAAGGTCAGCCCACGCCTTGCGCCAGACCTCGGCGTTGTCGTGGCTGTTCCAGTCCACAAGGTCAACTTTTCGTGTCTTGTATCTGCCGCTTGCAAGACGGATGCGCTCGCCGTTTTCATCAAGCACATATTCCTTTTTGGATTTCGGAAGCCACTTGCCCTGCTCGTCCATCGGGCGCATCGTCAAGAGGATATGGGCGTGGGGATTGCCGCTGCCTGTGTCGTGGATATTGAAGTCGGCGCACATTCCTTTGGAAACAAATTGAGAGGAACAGTATTCACGGACAAGCCGTAACTGTTCCTCTCTGGATAACTCTATGGGCAGGGCAACTTCCAACTCTCTTGCCAGTTGGGAATTGCCCGCCTTTTCGATTTCCTCCACGCTGTTCCATAGCGTTCCCCGGTCTTTGAAGCATAGTGGAGCATTGGGTGGCAGCAGGATTTCGGAATGGACGATGCCGCCTTTCTTGGTGTAGTCGTGGGTTATGCCGTCCCACTCGTTTGTGATTTTCTCGCCGCTTCGGTAGGCAGCTGCTGCGACTGCGGATTTACCGCTGCCACGGCTGACGATCTTAATGCTGCAATGGTAAATTGCGATAGTACCACCTCCCGGTTTCGGTTATTCAGACTTGTGGAAAGTGAATAGCTTGCGAAGCAAGGTGTTCGCTTTCCGCAAGTGCGCTAAAGGGTAGACAGCGTAAGCTGTCGCAGGGAAAATGCAGTTTTCCCTGTGCGGCGCAAGCCGCCAATGTGGGAGTGTGGATTTCCCACGCTCCCACAAAGCCCTCGGCAGAGCGCACGACACCCGACAGGGTGTATAAGTGCGCCCTTGTAAACAAGGGTATTATTCCGTAACCCCTCCCTCGGCTCGTTTTTTCAAAAATGCTTTTGCTTCCTCGCTGTGTACTGCGTGGTAAAGGTAGTCTTTCGCTTCCTCGTCCGTCATGGCGATCAACTCCGGCACGATGCTTTCCAGATAGCCGCCACGGGCGCAAAGGCGGTGCGTTCTGATGCGGCGTTCCTCTACGAACAACTTCCGTGTCAGCACTTTCTCCCGGTTTTGATACTGTCATAGCTGCTTTTGTGCAAGCTCCAATTCGGCGTTACATTCTGCAAGGGTGGTCGGTTGTTTTCTCGGCATATCGTTCCTCCTATGATTTTGTTTTGGATATGAAAAGACCGCCTACCTTTTTACGGTAGACGGTCTGTCATTCGTTTTATCGGCAATCTTTACACCAAGACTGGTTTCTGACTTGCCCATTTTCGCCTTTTTTCATTTTTCTATAACCAAAGTCGCTCAACGGTTTTTCTTTGCCACAGTGAGGACAAATACGAGTAGGCTCGCTACCGTTGTATCCACTTGATTGAATAATTGGTCTTTGCTTATTGTCTGCCATGCTTTCCACCCTCCTTTTCAGCGGAGAGTTATTCTTCAACAATTCCCAAAATCCAGTTTATCCAACCTATGACTGTGGAAGAACGCCGCAAATATGTGCTGTCAGCTTCAACATGATATAGGCTTGAGTTCTTCATAATTTGGATGATGGTTTGTTTATCCGGCATTTCTCCGCATTGTAGATGTAGTTTTAAGGTTTCGTTGAATACCTTGTGCATCAATATCTGTGTCACAAGAGCAAGTTGGCGTTCCTTGTACTCCAACCCCATTATATGATGTCCACGGGCAGACAACTGGAAAAGAATGTTCCCATCTTCGTCATGCCCTTTGTCGATAAGCCCAAGGTATCGTCCTGCATCAGTATAATAATTTGTCTGCCGCTCATCAAATGCGTATTCCGATGTTATATCTTGCTTTGTCATCGGTTTCTCATTTAACAACTCGATAAGGTTTACTATCCGGGACATACGGTCAGCTTGGGGAAATGAAATTTCAGGCTCAGTTACCAACGGAACAGTTGTCAAAAGGTTTTCAATATCTGACAAGCAGATTTCAGTTGCGATCACATAATTCTTCTGCTTTACCAGTCTAAGCGAATTATAGTTTTGAGGATCGTCAAACTGATATTGATACAAGTTAAACATACCGTTTGAAAAGATAAGGAACACAGGCTTGACCGGCTTGGTTACTCGGCTACTCCATACACGGAAAGGGTAGTAGAGCTGCCTTACAAGAAAATCATCAGACAAGTCTCGTTTCGCTTCAAAAAGAGAAAGATAGTTAATTCCCTCGTATGCGGCATCAATCTCTATTTGAGAATTTGATACAGCGACATATTTAGTGCCGGTGTCTGTTTCAATATTAAAGCCAAAACCTCCGGAACTCATGCGACCGCTTACTGTTGACACGAGAGCATCATCTTCCAAAAAATCACTCAATATGCCACAAGCATTTGCACAATTCAAAGCAATGGCTTCGCTCACAAGAAACTGCGGCATTAGGCTTTGGATATGAGCAGGAATTGAAATTCTCTGTGCATCAGCAACAGGGGGTTCAAATTCTTTATATGCAGAGAATGATGAAATAACATAATCGCCACGAGTGATAGGCAAAATCGCTAATCCGTTGTCTGCAAAAACAGTTGGGAGATTAACTTTGTGGTCAAACTTAGTCATTAGCCTCGGCTCACGAAATTCTTTGATTTGGTTTGCCGATATTACAAATTGACCACTCCTTTGGATTTCATCAAGAATATCGTACTTGTCAAAGAGGGCTTGCCAAGCAGTATCATTCAGTCCCATAATTTCTGATTAGCACCTCCTCTATTGCCCCTCGCTTGCTTGCATCTGCGTTGATTGCTCTCTTTGCCTTTACGATTGTAATATCGTAATCCTTATACAAATCCTTGATAAAATCGGTGGCTGAGTTAGAAAGCATGAATTTTACTCCACGCTTCGTCAGCTCATCACAGCACTGCTTCAATCTAATCTGCTCGTTTCGGTCAAAGCCGCCCTTGTTATAACCTGTGAAACTTGCTGTATCTGAAACAGGATCGTATGGGGGATCAAGATATACAAAACCGCCTTTATTTACTCGTTTCAAAGTTTCAGCAAAATCCTCACTATAAAATGTGATATTGCTTGATGCAAAATATTTGCTAACAGCCCGAAGAACAGGCTCATTAACTATATTGGGGTTTTTGTAGTGACCAAACGGAGAATTAAACTCACCAGAAGAATTAACCCGGAAAAGCCCATTGAAACAAGTTTTGTTAAGATAGATCAATCTGGAAGCTCGCTCAACCTTCGTCATCGCTTGGTATGCTTCCTTATCTCTATCCATATCTCGCAGTGCATAAAAATACTCTGAAGTGTTTTCGTGTTTTTTCAAATCTTCAAGCAGAGATTCGAGGTCATCACGAATTGTTTCGTAAACAGCTACCAAATCCCCGTTTAAGTCATTGACGATAGCTTTAGATGGCTGAATGGAAAAAAGAACAGCGCCGCCACCTAAAAATGGCTCACAATAAGAAGCGATCCGCTTTGGAAGCAAAGGCGTAATCTCATCTAAAAGCTGGCGTTTTCCGCCAACCCATTTAACAACTGGGGCAACCAGTTTGTTTTTTGCCATTACCACACCTCCTTACAGATCTTTTCATAGTAATTATAGCAAAACAGTCTCATTTTTTCAATCACCTTGCTGCATAAAATTTGTAACTTTTTTGCATAGTCACTCGCCGCCCGTCGGCGTTCCTCGCTGTACGGTGCGGTCAGACGGAAAGACAATCGCCCCTTTTCAATCTCAAACGCCTTGTAGCCTGTTTCGCTATCCTCGTCCGTCATAGTGCAATGGTCTGGGTACCGCTCCGCATAGGCGGTCAGCCGCTTCTTCAAGTCGGTGTTGTGGGTGTAGACGGTGATCCTGCTCTTGGTTTCATCAAAAAAGATTTCTGTGGTTTTCTGCCGCTTGGTAAGTCCTGTTCGCATTTTAACTCCTTTCTGCGCCCCTGTTACGCAGTAGGGGCATTTTTCGGGTGTTTTTCCCGGCTCTTGACTTGGGAAAAACGGCGATTTTCAAATAGAAACTGCTCGGACAGGGAGTAGTGCGTCCGGGCAGTCGTTATTGGCTGTTTTCTGTTTTTCTCGGCTCTTGACTGTTGGTGTGTTTTTTCAGCCAGAGCAATAAATCCTGCTTTATGACCAGCTTCCTCCCGCCGATTTTCAGCGTGGGGAAATCGTCTGCGTTCAGCAGATTGTAAGCCCCGGCTTTGGATAGGTGCAACGCTTCGGCAAGCTGCTTTGCGTTCAGCACATCGGGTAGATTTGCAAACGGCTCTTTGCTCATTGATACTCCTTTCCCACACGAAAAACAGCAGCCACCTTTCGGGTGACTGCTGCCGTTCTGCGTCATTTACTTGTCCAGATATTTTCCGTATTCAGCGGTCACAAAATCCTCATAGGCACTTGCGATTTTTGCAATCCGCTTGTGTACCGCACTTGCGGTTTTGTAGCCAACCTTGTCTGCGATCTCCTGCTCGGTGTGTCCGTCCATTCGTAGCTTCAATATCTCCCGGTCTTTGTCGGTGATATTCTGCTCGGCAAAGGCGGCAATCTGCATTTCGGAGATAACCATCTGCTCAAACTCGCTTCGTGGGTCGGCTACCTCAAAAATGTCTCCGTTCTCGCTCTCCATCATTTCGTCCAGAGAGATAGGCTTGCCGGAACGGTTGTGATACCACTTCCGCATGAAGTCGGTCTTGACGGTGCTACTTGTGGTTTCGTAGTCCTCAACCGTCCTGTTCTCCCAGATAGCATCAATCATCGGTTGCCAGTTTTCTTCCGCAATTACCATATCGGTGACATTGCCGATCAGATTGCTGAACTGCTGATAGGTCAGCCACGGCACTTCAACACCCTGCGGGATATTGTATAGGTTTTGAAAGCCAAGTCCGTGTTGCTCAAACTTCATTCGGATATATGGAATGATGTTGTATGAGAGCCGCCACAAGGGGAAGTAGCCCGCATACTGCTTCATATCGCCGGGAATATCACGGTAGTTTCCCTTGCGGTCTTTCACTTGGAAGAACTGCCATGCACTCCACGAATAGCAATCCCACACAAGCAGCTTAAACATATCGTCACAAACGATGCTGTCATACTTGTCCGTTCGCAAAACCTCGTAAGGGCAGCGTGGCAAGTCAAAAGCCGGTTTCCACTTCTCGGCAAGCTCCTTTGGCAGACTGTAAAACAAAGTCAGCCACGATTTGTCGCTATCCTGAGGTATCTCGATGATTTCACCGGGCAGCACCACAAGAAAGCCTTTGGGGTCTTTCGGTTGTGTCATAGCGTCACCTCCAATCGTTTATTTTTGCCCCTCTACTATATATGGCATGAGAAAGTTCAAATTGTTCCAATGCGTCAAAAGTTTTTTGAGATTTTTTGAAAAAACCTCGGAAAGGAATGGAAAGGATAGATACGATATGATTATAGCAAAAGAGTGTGAATAAATCTATTGCTTCTACGCAAGAGCAAAAAAATAAGCGATACTCGGTCAAAAAACCAAGTATCGCTCATTTTTTCGTTAGCCAATCCCGCCTGACAGATGCCGTAAGTGTAATTTTTGGTGAATTACTTTCTTACGAGCACCCGCCTAAGACCCGGCCGGGTCTTTTTTTATGCGCCGGGGCAGGCTGTGCGTTGCGATTCCTCCCGGATAAACATGAGCGCAAAGCCCGCCGCCATCAGCCCGGCGGCGATCCAGATGGTCTTTTCGCCGATGCGCCCGGTCAGCACAGCGCCCAGCGCTGCGCCGGCGGCAAACACCAGGATGATGAAGTAATAGTGCAGGCTTTGGCGCAAAAGCGCCTTGTCCTTTGTGATATGGTAGCGGCTTAAAAGCTCTGTGCCGCTGCGCATATTGCCGATGCACATGGTCGTAGCGCAGGGCACACCGCGAAACTTGCGAAAGCTATCCACCTGCATGGCGCAGGCAAAGCTCATCAGCGCGTTGGCCAAGGGGTTCATCGCCTGCGGCAGAAAGCCGGCCGCCGTCAAAAGGGCGATCTCCACCAGCAGCACGGTCTGCCGCCAATGCAGCGTGCGGCTGTGCCGGCCGAGGTGGCGCACCCATTCCGAAGCATACACCCCCGCCAAAAACGCCAGCAGGGGAAAGACATAGTGCAGCGCCACCGCCCACTGTCCGCCGGCCAGGCTTTGCCCCAAAAGCACGATGTTGCCGGTCTGCGCATTGGCAAACACCTGGCCGCGGCAGTTGTAGGAATAGGCGTCCTGGAGCCCGCCGGCCAGCGTCAGCACCGTGCCCAGCCGCAAGGAATCCGACATTTGTCCTCTGTGCCGTTTCATAGCCGCCGCGCCCCCTTTTCTTGCCCGGCAAGGCCGCCGCCCTTTTCCGTAAAATGGGGGAATCGCTCCCGGTACGCCCTATAGTCAGGGTGCGGGCCGCCGTTTAGATCCAACTGGTACAGGCGGAACACAACCTCGATATTTTTGGGCTGCCACTGCTCGGTATATGAATAGCAGTAGCGCAGGCCCAGCTTTTGCAAGACGCGCCCGCTGTTTGGGTTTTCCCTGTCGTGTGTGGCCGTTACAAACGGCAGGCCCTGCCCTTTCAGCCAGGCCAGCACAGCGCGCCCCGCCTCCGGGATGATGCCTTGGCCCCAGCATTCGCGGCGCAGCGCATAGCCGAAGTCATGGCTGTCCGTTTGGCTCAAATGCACATAGCCGATGGGCACATCGTTCCCCCGCATGCAGACGGCATACCGGCAGCCAAAGGGTAGGCGGTAGCTGTCCAGGTAAAACGACTGTAAATGCGCCTGCGCCTGCCCGAGCGAAGCAAAGGGGAACCAGGGCAGAAAGCGGTTGACCTCTTCATCGCGCAGAAGGGCAAACAGGGCCTTGTCATCGTGCAGGGCAAACCTGCGGAGAATCAGGCGGTCTGTATGCAGTGTCGGGGTATTTTCCTGCATGGCAATTGCTCCTTTACAATAAAACAGCGGGCCTTGGGCCCGCCGTCTGTTGTTTATGCCGGTGCATGCTGGCTGATATACGCCGGGCATACCTCGTCCACCGGCCCGATCATTTTCAGGTGGCCATGATCCAGCCACAGGGCGCGGTGGCAGATGCGCTGCACCTGCTCGATGGAGTGCGAAACAAACAAAATCGTCACCCCATGGGCGCGCATCTGGTTGATGCGTTCCTCGCACTTTTGCTGAAACTGGAAATCGCCGACGGCCAGGATCTCATCACAGATGAGGATATCCGGCTCTATCACCGTGGCGATGGCAAAGCCCAAACGGGCCACCATGCCGGAGGAATAGTTTTTCAGCGGCACGTCGACAAAATCCCTGAGCTCGGCAAAGTCGATGATCTCATCGAATTTTTCCTGTATAAATTTTTTGGAATAGCCCATCACAGAGCCGTTCAAATATACGTTTTCCCGGGCGGTCAGGTTCATATCAAAGCCGGCGCCCAGCTCTATCAGCGGGGCCAGCACGCCGTCCACACGGATGGTGCCGCTCGTCGGCTTGTAGATGCCGCTGACCAGCTTGAGCATCGTGCTCTTGCCGGAGCCGTTTAAGCCCACCAGGCCGAATACCTCGCCCTTTCGCACCTGAAAGCTGACATCATCCAGCGCGGTAAACTCATTGTACATGAGATTGCGCTTGATGGTACGGATAAAGTATTCTTTCAGGTTGTCCACTTTTTCGGTGGAAAGATTGAATTTCATCGTCACATGCTGCACATCCACGACGACCGGTTGTTCCATCGCTCTTTCCTCCTTTTACACATACAGCACAAAGCGGTCCTGCTTTTTCTTAAAGCACCACAGCCCCAACAGCAAAAACCCGAACGCAAACGCCGCAGCGCACAGCCACATCGAAAGGCTGGGCACGGTATTGTACAGCAGCACATCGCGCAGCATGGTAACAAAATAATACATCGGGTTAAACTGCATGACGGCTACGATGATGCCGGGCAGGTTGGCCAGATCCAGCGGGTAAATGATGGGGGTGGCGTACATCCAGGCCGTCAGCACCACGCCGTAGAGGTGCATGATGTCGCGGAAAAACACCGTCAGCGAGCTGAGCAGCAGCCCCATGCCGATGGCAAACACCAAGCAGAGCAGCACCACAAACGGGAACAGGAAGAACGTAGCCGTCGGCCATACGCCGGAAAACGCCATGACGATGAGCACCGCCACCATGGAAAACAGTAGGTTGACGCAGGCAAACAGGCATTTTTCCAGCGGAAACATGTATTTGGGGATATACACCTTTTTCAAAAGCTGCGAATTTTCCAGTACCGAGCCCATGGCCCCGTTGGTGGCTTCGCTGAAAAAGGTCCACAATACATTCCCCACCAAAAAATACAGGTGGTAGTTTTCAATTTGGAAGCGGAACAGGTGCGCAAACACCGTCGCGATGACTACCATGGTCAACAGCGGGTTCAATACGCTCCACACCACGCCCAGCACGCTGCGCCGGTATTTTACCTTTAGGTCACGGCTGATGAGGTTGCCCAACAGGTACCTGTACCGTTTGAATACTTTTATGGTGTCTCTCAAGCGATTACCTCCAGGCATCCAGCCCCGGATGCTTTTTGTCCTTTTCGGAAAGGAGCACCTCTACCCCCTCCGGGATCTGCCAGTCGATGTTTAGCTGCGGGTCGTTGTACATGATGCCACCTTCGTCGGCAGGGTCGTACAGCGCTGTGCATTTATACGCAAACACCGCCTCTTCGCTTAAGACGGAAAAGCCGTGGGCAAAGCCCTCCGGCACATAGAACTGCCGCTTGTTTTCCTCGGTCAAAAGGCAGCTGCGCCATTGGCCGAACGTGGGGCTGTTCTTGCGGATGTCCACCGCCACATCCAGCACGGCGCCAGACAGCGCGCGCACCAATTTTCCCTGCGGGTGCTTGATTTGGAAATGCAGGCCGCGCAGCACGCCTTTTCGGCTTTTGCTCTGGTTATCCTGCACAAAGCAGGTGGGCAGGCCGGCGTCGGCAAACTCGCGTTCGCTGTACGTTTCCATAAAGTAGCCGCGGTCGTCGCCAAAAACGGTGGGCTCTACGATGGTCAGCCCCTGGATACCGGTTTCGATGAATTTGAATTTTCCCATATCGCTTACTTCCCTTGATACATCTTGGCGTAGTATTCCTGGTACGCGCCGCTGGTGACGCGGCTCATCCACTCTTTATGGTTCAAATACCATTCGATGGTGAGCACAATGCCCTTTTCAAACGGCGTTTCGGGATACCAGCCCAAATCGTTTTTGATTTTCTCCGGGTCGATGCCGTAGCGGCGGTCGTGGCCCTTTCTATCCTCTACGTATTGGATGAGCTGTTCGCCCACCTCTTTGTCCACATTGTCGTGGATATATTGCAAGATGGTTTTAACGATGAAGATGTTGGGGCGCTCGTTGTGCCCGCCGACGTTGTACACCTCGCCGATCTTGCCGGAGGTGATGACCATGTCGATGGCCTTGCAGTGGTCCTCGACATAGAGCCAGTCGCGCACGTTCATGCCGTCGCCGTACACGGGCAGATTCTTATGCTGCAGGGCGTTGTTGATCATCAGCGGGATGAGCTTTTCCGGGAACTGATACGGCCCGTAGTTGTTGGAGCAGCGGGTGATATTCACCGGCAGGCCGAAGGTATCGTGGAACGCCTGCACGAAAAAGTCCGCAGACGCCTTGGCTGCGCTGTACGGGCTGTGCGGGTTCAGCGGGGTGGTCTCGGTAAAGTACCCCGTTTCGCCCAAAGAGCCGTACACCTCATCGGTAGAAACCTGGAGGTATTTGACGCCGAGCTTAAAGCCATCGCCCTCGGTCCAGTATTTTTTGGCGATGTTCAACAGGTTGACCGTGCCGTTGACGTTGGCCTTGACAAACGCTTCCGGGTCGGTGATGCTGCGGTCCACATGGCTTTCGGCCGCAAAGTTGACCAGATAATCCACCGGCTCGCTTTCAAACACCGCTTCGATGGCTTTGGCGTCGCAGATGTCCGCCTGCACAAAGCGGTAGCGCGGGTCCTGGTCTACGCTTTTCAGGTTTTCCAGGTTGCCGGCATAGGTCAGCTTGTCCACATTGATGATGCGGACGTCCTTGTGCTTTTTCATCATATACAGGATAAAGTTGGAGCCGATGAACCCTGCTCCGCCTGTGACCAAATAGGTTTTCATGGTTGCTTTTCTCCTTTACTCGATGATGCCGCGCTGCTTGGCGTTTTCCATATACATGACAAGCGCGTCCTCCCACGGGCGCATCTGGTTGCCCACGGTATTGCGCAGCATGGCGTTTTCCAGCGACGAATAGGCCGGGCGCTTGGCGGGCGTGGGGTATTCCGCGGTGGTGCAGGGGCGCACCTCTGCGTCTATCCCGGCCAGCTCGATGATCTTTTTGGCAAACTCATACCAGCTGCAGGTGCCCTCGTTGGTGCAGTGATAGGTGCCGTAATACTCCGTACGCGCCAGCTTTAGGATGTGGTACGCCAGGTCGTTGGCGCTGGTGGGGTTGCCGAATTGGTCGTTGACCACCGTCACCTTTCCGTTTTCCTTGGCCAGCCGGCACATGGTCTTGACAAAATTATGGCCCACATAGCCGTACAGCCAGGCCGTGCGCACGATAAAGCTCTTGGCGCAGGCTTGGCGGACGTATTGCTCGCCCAGTTCCTTGCTCTTGCCGTAAGCAGTGACGGGCGCGGTATGGTCCCATTCCCAGCGCGGGGAATCTTCGTCGCCGGCAAAGACATAGTCCGTCGACGTATGCACGAATTTGGCGCCCAATTCCTGGCACAGCGCCGCCAGGTTCATCGGCAAGATGGCGTTGGCCTTCATCGCCGCATCCAGTTCCGTTTCGCAGGCGTTTACGTTGGTCATGGCCGCGCAGTTGATGACAAGATCCGGCTTTATCGCCTCCACGCAGGCCCGTGCCTGGGCCAGGTCGGAAAAATCCACCGTATCCATGTCCTTATAAAACACCTCTGCATGCTGGTAGGCCGGGTCGATGGGGCCGATTTCCGCGCGCCCGCTTTCCAGCATGCTCTTGAGTTCATGGCCCAGCTGCCCATGGGCGCCGGTGATGAGGATCTTCATGCCGCTCCCTCCTTATTTTTCCTTGCCCGCTACCTGGAACAGGTATTGGCCGTAGTCCGTCGTTTTCAGCTTTTCCGCCTGGGCCAAAAGCTGCTCGCGGCTGATGAATCCGTTGTTGTAGGCGATTTCCTCCAAACAGGCGATATACAGGCCCTGGCGCGTCTGCACGGCCTCTACGAAGTTGGCGGCGTCCAGCATGGAACGGTGCGTGCCGGTATCCAGCCAGGCCATGCCTCTGCCGAACAGCTCCACCTTCAATTCGCCCAATGCCAGGTAGGCGTTGTTGACGGCGGTAATCTCGATTTCCCCGCGGGCGGAGGGCTTTACGTGTTTTGCGATGTCCACGACGCGGTTGTCATAGAAATACAGGCCGGGCACGGCGTAGTTACTCTTGGGCTCGGCCGGCTTTTCCTCGATGGACAATACGTTGCCGTCCTTGTCAAAATCCACCACGCCAAAGGCCTTGGGGTTGGCGACATGGTAGCCAAAGATCGTGGCGCCCTTCTCGCGCGCCGCGGCGCGCTTTAGCCGCTCGGTAAAGCCGTAGCCGTAGAAGATGTTATCCCCCAGGACCAGGCACACGTTGTCATCACCGATGAATGTTTCGCCGACGATGAACGCATCCGCCAGGCCCCGCGGCTTTTCCTGCACGGCGTACTCGATTTTCAGCCCCAGCTGCGCGCCGTCGCCAAAGAGCTGCTCAAAGCCCGCAATGTCGCGCGGGGTGGAGATGATCAACACCTCGCGGATGCCCGCCAGCATCAGGGTGGACATCGGGTAGTAGATCATCGGCTTGTCGTATACGGTGAGCATCTGCTTGGACACTGCAATGGTAGACGGATACAGCCGCGTGCCGGCGCCCCCCGCCAAGATAATGCCTTTCATCAAAACAACACTCCTTTTTTCGCTTTCAAACTCTGTTTTCTATCGTTTCCGGGCTTTGCGCCCGTATCCTTTCAGCTATATAAGCATTGGCCGATCTTGCGCACCAGGCCGCCCTTCCACAGGCGATACTTTGCCAGCGTATACAGCCGCGAAAGCTTATGCTTTTGCGGCATATCGGCAAACGCACGGGCCGCCTCATAATACGCCGGCGGCATCTTTTCGCCGAACTGCGCAACAAACGCCCCGGCCTGGGCATAGGTATCCAGCAGCACCTGGCGGCTCTTTTTGGGTTCTGTGGCGCGCTTTGCCACATACTGCGCCGAGCCGGCGTTTTTGCTGCCCACCTGGTTGCGCCCATGCTGGCGGTAGTCTAGCGTGGCCTCCTCCACCAGGCCGATCTGCCCAAAGCAGGCGGCCGCAAGCGCCAGATACCAATCGTGCATGACGGCCTGATCCGGCCAAGGGGCCGCAAGGTCCAACAGCGCCCGGTTCACCATCACCGTGCAGCCCGTGACAACGTTCTGGCTCAAAAGCTGGCAAAAGGAAGTGCGCGTAAGATCCAGCTTTTGATAGGCCGCCATTGATGGGGCGATCTCGCGCCCGTCCTGGTCCACCACATGCAGATCGCTATGCACCAAAATCGGCGTATCCGCGCCAAACTGCCGCTCCATGGCGCGCATTTTCTGCTGCGTTTTTTGCAGCTTATCCGGGTGCCAAACATCGTCCTGGTCGCAAAACATGACATACGGCGCCGTGGAAGCCGCTGCCAGCAGACGAAAATTCGTCATCGCGCCGCCGGTGGCTTTATGGTCTGCCAAAAGGCAGAGGCGCGCCTCCCTCTGCGCCCAGGCGCGCAGGATGGCGTTGGTGCCGTCAAACGAGCCGTCATCCCGCATCAAAAGCTGCCAATCCGGCTCGCTCTGCGATACGATCGACCGGATCTGTGCGTCTAAGTAGCTGCGTCCATTATAGCATGCCAAGAGGATCTGTGTCTGCGCCATGCTCACCGCCCCCTATGCGTTCTATGCGCCAGCCATTTTTTCAAATCTATCCCCCAAAACACCAGGCGGCGCGTAAAGGCACTGTATGTGTCCTGGTAATTTTTCTGGTAAAACAGCTTCATGGAATCGTAAAACGCGTCCGTGACCCTGCGGTTGTAGGTATGCAGGCCGCTTTGGCCCTTTAGGTGCAGCATCTGCGCCTTGGGCTGGTATACGATTTTATAGCCCGCCTGCCGGATGGCGTAACAAAGGTCCAGATCTTCCGCGTACATGAAATAGCGCTCATCAAACCCGCCGACATTTTCAAACACATGCTTTGGGATCATCATGCACGAGCCGGAGATGGCGTCCACCTCGTGGCGCTGCCATTCGTCCAAATACCGAAGGGCATAGCCGTCGTACTTTTCCGGGTGCTTTTTCATGCGGCGGCTGAGGCCGGAAAAATAGCAAAAAGCGTTCCACGGCGTGGGAAAGCCGCGCTTGCAGCCATGATCCAGCGTGCCGTTTTCCAGATAGATGCGCGGGCCTGCAGCGCCGATGCGCCCATCCTCCGCCAGGGTATCCGCCAGCGCCTCGATGGCGCCGTCATCCAAAAAGCCGTCGGAATTGACAAACAGCAGCAAGGGAGACATCGCCTGGCGCGCGCCCAGGTTGCAGGCGTGCCCAAAGCCGTGGTTCTCCGTTTCGATGAGCCGGTACAAAAGGCTTTGGCCCAGCTTTTCCTCCGGGCGGGTGGAATTGTCCACCACGATGACCTCCAGCTGCAAGCGCTGTACAGAGGCCCTGGCCCGCTCCACGGCGCGCAGCACCAGCTCTTTGGTATTGAAATTGATGAAGATTGCTGTTACGTCTGCCACCGCTGTCTCCCGCTTTGCTTGATTTTCCCTTGAATCAGTTTATCATACCCCAAAACCCCGTTCTTTTCAACGTTTTGCGGGGTTTTTGCCGCATCCGGGCCGCAAAACAGACAGGGCGGCCCTGGCCGCCCCTTTGCTGTGTCTATATATTCGGCGGCATAGCGCCGGCTTATCCGCCAAAGCTGTCCCAGCGCACGGTAAAATACGTAGCCCCCTGCGTGGAAACGCTGTATACCGTCCAGCTGGCAGCGGTGCCCTGCTCATTTAGCATGCTTTGCAGGGCGCGGCTCATATCCTCATGGTCCGTGCCGCCCCCTTCCACCATGGCCGTGACCTGCGTCTGCCCATGCTGCTCGATGCAGTAGCGGGCGGCGCTGTCCAGGGTATCAAACGCTGTGCCGTTCTGCCGGTAAAGGTCATAGGCGGGGTTGTCGCTTTCCGCTATATCGGCGCTGCGGCTGTTGGGCCAGAGGGTGCGGGATTCGCGGCCCGTGCCAAAGTTGAGGTAGGCATAGGTTTGGCCCTCCGGCAGAAAGCGCTCGATGTCGTTGTCATACGTTACATCCACGTAATACCACTGGCCGTCATCCAGCTTTATGGCGTTCCAGCAGTGCGCCTCGCCGCCGACGGTGCCGTATTGAAAGCGCACGTCAAACCCTGCCAGCGAACCCAATAGGTAAAACGCATCGCCAAAGCCCTGGCAGTTGGCCCTGCCCTCCAAAAGCGCGGAGGCGGCCGTCCATTCCGGCTGGAGCGCGCCGTCGCCCGTCCATGAGCCGGCATTGGTATTGTCGTAGGTGACGTTTTGGCACAGCCGGTCATGGAGCCAGGCCTCCAGCGCCAGGGCATTTTCCGTGTTTGCCTTGGCCTGCTGCACCAGGCCCTGTGCCTTTTCATAGGTTCTGCGCTCCTCGTCTGTGAGCGAATCCAAGCTATCCGCCTTCCAGGCCGCCACAATGCGCACGCCTGGATAGGCGACGGGCCGTATGGTCAGCGTTTTGCCGTCCGCCTCCACCTCGCCAAGCTCAGCCTGCGCCAGATGGATCAGGCCGCGTCGGCCGTTTGTTTGCGCCAGACACGTTTCCAAATCGCCGACGGCCACCGTAATGGTTTCCTCGCCGGCCAGCGCCTTTTGCACAATGGTTTCCCTGGCGTCCTCCAGCGTTTCAAAGTGCAGCACGCCGTAGGTTTCCAGCGCGTCGCCCAGCTGATCAAAATACGCCTCGGCCTCGTCATACGCGCCCTGGGCAAACAATTCATCGCCGCGGGCGTAAACGCTGCGGTTTTTCTGCTCGGCCGCGTCGCTGTAATCCCCCGCCTTTTCAAACCAGGCGATGGCGTCGTCATAGGCCCCGTCCTCATAATAGGCCATGGCGTTGTCATAGCTGGCCTGCTTTACGCGCTCCGGCGCATCCCGGTAGCTGCCCAGCGCTTCAAAGCGCTCCACCGCTTCTTCATACCGGCCCTTGGCCAGCAGATCCTCCGCGTCCTTATAGGCCCGCGCATTGCCCATCAAAAGCCAAACGCCGGCGATGATGACAAGCGCCGCCACCGTCGCGATGGCGACCCAATATTTTTTGAAAAAGGCTCCTTTTTTCTTTGGCGCCGCGCCGGGCACGGCGTTTTGATCTGTGTTTTGCTGTTCCATCCTCTTCCCTCTCTTTTCCCGGTGCATACCCGCGGTCATGCGCGCGTCTCCGCTTTGTATACGCGCAGCGGCAGGCCGTCGTCATCTTTGCACATGGCGCAGTGCTGCCAACCGCACTTTTCATAAAAATCGGTATGCTCCGTGACCAAATACAGCGTCGTTATGCCCATGCGGGCGGCGTCCTCTCGGATACAGCGCAGCAGCGCCCGCGCCAGGCCGCGGCCCCGGTATGCCCTTTCCACATACAGCGCGCAGACGTTGGGAGCAAGGTCCGGGCGGTCGTGAAAATCATTTTCGATCAGCCCTGCGCCCGCGGCAATGCCGCCTTTACCATCCGGCACCACGTACCACTGCGGCACGCCTGCGTCCCGGCCCAGGCAGGCCCGGATGCTGTCCCGGTAGCTTTGCTGCGGCAGACCCCATTTTGCGCTGAACCAAGCCGCCGCCCTTTCCTCCAGCGCCGGATGACGGCGCAGCGGGAAACCCTGTGCCTGCATGCGTTTCCCTCCGTTTTCCATATCCTATTTGCAATCGTTTTCAGCATACCAGAAATTTCGCCGATATGCACCAAAAAAAGCCCCCAAACGGGGGCTTTTTCTTTGCGTTAGGCCAGCAGCTCCTCTTCGCGTTCGCGGAAGTAGCGCGCGGTATCCTCCACCAGCTTTTTCAGCTTGGCAGGGTCCGGGATGCTGTTCTGTGCCGGGTACGGGTCGCCGCCGGGGCCGAGCGGCTCGGGCGTAACAAAGCACCGGTCGTTGTTGTAGCCGATGAGGTACAGCGCACGGATGACGGTGTCGATGTCCATGAACCCATCGCCCAGGGCGCAGCGGTTGGTATCCGCCAGGTGCAGGTTGGTCAGCATTTCGCCGGCGTCCAAAATGGCCTGGCCGATGTGGCTTTCCTCTACCAGCATATGGTAGAGGTCGCCGTTGATGTGGCCGATGCCGGGGCGGTCCACCGCTTTGATATACGCCTTGGCGTCCTCAAAGGTATGCACGATGCTCACCTCTGCGCTGCGGATGGCCTCGATGGCGCAGCGGACGTCGTATTTTTCGTACAGGTCCGCCACCTTGCGCAGCGCCTCTACGCTGCGGTAGAGTTCGCTGTCGTCATACTTTTGCGGGCGGCCCACCGCGCCGGGCACGGTCAATAGGTAGCTGCCGCCCATCTCGGCGGTAAACGCCACCTCGCGCTTGATATAGTCGATGGCAGCCTGGCGCTGCATGGGGCGGTTGCTCGCCAAATCGTTGTCCGCGGAAAACATGCCGCACACGCCGCTGCATTTCAGGCCGTAGTCCGAAAGGATCTTCTTGGTTTCGTTTGCATCATAGCCGAGGTCCGGGCCGTAATGGTTGCCGTGCAGCTCGATGTAGTCGATGCCGGCATCCTTTAGGCGCTTGCAGGAATCCTGCAGCGGCTCCAGGCCAAAGCCCCAGTTGCTCCAGGAAAGGTTGATCCGCTTTTGCAGCTTTTCCGGGTGCTCGGCTTTCAGCGTTTCAAACGCTTCCTTGATGGCTTGGTTTTTCACTTCGTAGTTTTGCAGCTTCATCTCAGTCCTCCCACAACGGCGATTTCTGCGGGATCTCCTTGTTGTTGGGCGCAAAGTGCTTTAGGATGACCAGCGGCTCCACCTTGCTGTGGTTGGAGATGACAACGCCTTCTTTGGCGGCCTTTTCCGAAACAAAGAACTCGTCGGCGGACATCTGGCCATAGCGCAGCATGATGGCGGCTTCGCAGTCGTGCGGGCCAAAGGTGCCGTGGCCCTGTACGGTGATGCAGCCGTAGGCCGCCGCGTCCTTGATGGTAACGGTCTGGCCGGGCAGCACGGTCAGCTCCTTGGCGCCCACCCACGGGTTGGCGTATACGACCCACTTTTCAATGGCCCCTTCCGGCGCGTCGGTTTCAACCGGCGGGCGGAAATACTTTTTGCGGTAGTGCGGGTCCACGTTGGCGTCCCAATCCATCAGGCTCATGATGTAGTCGATGTCGTCCTTTTTATCGTCCGGGCAGTTTTCGTTGAGAGAGGTGATGCTGTTTACCTCGTCCGCCGTAACATTTTCATAGACGCTGTTGACGTCGCTGTTCCACTGCGGCTCGTAGGTCAGCACAGAGCCGGGGGCATGCACCACGCCCGCCGGGGTGTACCAGCCGGTGCCCAGCTCGATGCGGTACGCGCGGGACAGCTCGGTGATGCGGTTGTCCCTGTCTTCAAAGCATTCCAGGCAGGCGCGCACCTCTTCTTTTTTCACGTCCGGGTCAAAGCCGAAATAGGTGGCGGGGAATTCGCCGAGGTGGTTGTTCAGCTGCGGCGGGAAGTAATATGCTTCCGGCTTGCCGAGGCGGCCCACCCGGGCGGCGGCTTCGTTGTCCAGATGCAGATGGTGGAACAGCGGCACGTTGTTGTCAAAGAATTTGCTGTACATCGGCCAGCCGCCATAGGTATCCATCAGCTCTTGGCCGATGATCTCCGCGCCCAGTTCCTGGATCGCGTCGCGCAGCGCCACCTTTTCTGATCCGTCCTGGTTGAGGGCGATATAGCTCAGCCCCTCGTCCTCGGCGGCATACGGGCCGTTGTTCGCCACGATGGTAGAGCTGAACCAGCGCTCCTTCATCGCGCCGCGCTTCATGCCCAAGGCAAAGTAATCGTCCGGGTGCAGGCGCAGGCGGTGGCCCGGCTTGGAAAAACAACGTGGGACAAAGTTCGGCATCATGCGGAAGATGCCCTGTCCCTGTTCAAATACTTCGCGTACTTTTTGGCTCATGGTCTGTCTCCTCTCATTTTCATGAAACGGTTGCGTTCTCTATCCATTACAGGGAAAACGGGTTTTCCCCCTCGTAGAGCATGGTTTTGGGGCGGTTGAAATCCGCCTTGGCGCCCAATAGGCTGAGCACAGTATAGAGGTTTTTGCCCGCCTTTTCAAACGCCAGCACGCCGTGGTGCGGGAACCTGCCCGCCACCAGCACATGGCGGTAGAACCGGCGCATTTCCGGGATGGCGATGACGCCGATGCCGCCAAACGAGCAGGGGTCTACATCCAGCACGCTGCCCTCTGCCACATAGCCGCGCAATACGCACCTGGCGTCGCCCTGCAAACGGAACAGCGTAATGTCGGACGGCGCGATGGCGCCCTCGATGGTGCCGCGGGTGATGACCGGCTCGCCGCCGTTTTCCAGGTTGCGGTTCATGATGAGCTGGTATTTCATCTCGGCGTTTACCAGGCGCTCCTTGCAGGTGTTGCCGCAGTGGAAGCCCATGAACACCTCATCGCCGGCCAAGCCGGTCTGCTGTTGGATGTGCTTTTGGTACATCTCTTTGGGCACGGTGTTGTTGATATCCAGCAGCGTGACGCTCTGGCCGGTGACGCACTGGGCGATGAATTCCGAAAGCGCGCCGTAAATATCCACCTCGCAGGAAACCGGGATGCCCCGGCCCGTCAAGCGGGAGTTGACATAGCAGGGCACAAAGCCGAACGCTTCCTGGAACGCCGGCCAGCATTTGCCCGCGATGGCCACGTATTCGCTCATGCCGCGGTTGTTTTCCACCCAATCCAGCAAGGTGAGTTCATACTGCGCCAATTTCGGCAGAATTTCCGGCATTTTATTGCCGTCGCCCAGCTCTGCTTCCATATCCTTGACCACTTCCGGGATACGCGGGTCGTTTTCATGGGCGTTAAAGCTCATAAACAGGTCCAGCTCGCTGTTTTCCTGGATTTCCACGCCCAGGTCAAACAGCGGGGCGATGGGCGCGTTGCACGCCACAAAGTCCGTCGGGCGCGGGCCAAAGCCAAAGATCTTGAGCTTTTTCACCCCGATGAGCGCGCACGCCACCGGCAAAAATTCGTCCTGGATGACGGCGGCCAATTCCTCCGGCATGCCGACGGGCTCTTCCGGGATAAAGGCCTTTACGCCGCGGATGCCGAGGTTGTAGCTGGCGTTCAAAAGCCCGCAGTACGCGTCGCCCCGGCTGGAAGCCAAGACCGCGATATCCTCCTCGGCGGCCGCTACGAACATCACCGGGCCGTCAAAGTTTTGCGCCACCAGCGTTTCCGGGCCCTCCGGGCCGAAATTGCCGAGATACATCACCAGCGCATTACATTGCTTGTCCGAAAGCTCCGAAAGCGCCTTTTTGGCATCCAGCTCGTTTTCCACGGTGGTTTGGATCTCCACCGCCTCTACCCCGCGGGCCTTGAGCGCCTGCATCAGCGCGGCGCGCCTGCGCTCGGACAGGTCGATGGGGAAGCAGTCGCGGCTCACTGCGACCACGCCTAATTTCACTTTGGGAATGTTGATCATGTGTCTTGTGCCTCCTTATTTTGCTTGTATTGTCTGCAAGGCTTGGTATAGCTTGGTATAGGTCTGGTAGGGCGCTTCATAGCGCTCTGCATCGGCGGAGGGGTCCGTTACATCCTGCACGCGCAGAATTTCCAGCGCCTGCGGCAGGCTGTCCCACAGGCCGCAGCCCGCGCCCGCCACCAGCGCCGCGCCAAACGCGCCGCCCTCGGCCGCGCCGTAGGTCTGCAAGACCGGCAGGCGGAACACGTCCGCGATGATGCGCCGCCACAACTTGCTCTTGCTGCCGCCGCCGGAAATGACGATCTCCGTCGGCTTTTTATAGCTGGGCATCTGCTCCATCAATTCCGCGACCTGCCTGAGCGAATACGCCACGCCCTCCAACACGGCCCGGGCAAAATCGCCGTCGGTATGAAGCGCCGTGATGCCGACAAACGCGCCGCGGGCGTCCGGGTCGTTGACCGGGCACCGCTCGCCGGACAGATACGGCAAAAACAGCAGCCCGTGCGCGCCGGGGCCTGCCGCCTCGGCGGCTAGATCCCACAGGGCAAAGGGCGTAGTGCCCTTGCTCTGTGCCTGGCGCTGCTTGTCCTGCCCGAAGGTGTTTTGGAACCAAGCCAGGCTGCCCGCTGCCGCCAGCGTGATGCCGGCCGCATGCCACATGCCGGGCGCGTTGTTGCAAAAGACCTGCAATTTGCCCTCCGGGTTTTCCATAAACGAGGGCAGGCCGGTGGCCACTACGCCGCTGGTGCCCAGCACCAGGCCCAGGCGGCCGGGCTCTGTCAGGCCCATGGCGGTGGTGGAGATCACAGCATCCCCGCCGCCGCCCGTCACGGGCACGCCCGCCGGCAGACCGGTCTGCGCTGCCGCCGCTTGGGTCACTGTGCCGCGGATCTCTGTGGATTCAAGGCACCGGCCGAACAGATCCTTGGACAGGCCGAGCTTTGCCAGCAGCCCGTCGTGGAATTTCCTGTTTTTCACATCAAACAGGCCGGTGCCCGAAGCGTCGGACACCTCCGTGGCTAGTTCGCCGGTCAGCCTGTATCCGATGTAATCCTTGGGATTTAGTATTTTCGCGGTTTTGGCAAAATTCTTCGGCTCGTTTTCCCGCATCCAGAGGATCTTGCCGCCTGTAAAGCCTGTGAGCATGCGGTTGTTTGTCATGGACAAAAGCCCTGACAAGCCGCCGGCAGCCTGCGTGATCTCCTCGCACTGCGCTGCGGTGCGCTGGTCGTTCCACAACAGCGCACGGCGCACCACGGCCCCGCTTGCATCCAGCGCCACCATGCCGTGCATCTGCCCGGACAGGCCCACGCCCACGATCTCGGTATTTTCCAGGCGGCTTGTCACCTTTTGCAGCGTCTCCGCCGCCGCCTGCCACCAGTCCTCCGGCGCCTGCTCGTTCCAGCCCGGCTTGGGGGTATACAGCGGGTAGCCGGCCAGCGCGCTGGCCAAAATTTTGCCGTCCCGGTCCACGGCGATGGTTTTTGTACCCGAAGTGCCAATATCAATGCCAATGACGCATTGGTTCATCGTTTCTCTCCTTTCACCCCGCCCCGCAGCGGGGTTCCTTGTATGTTCCCTTATATCCATTTGGTTTTCTTATGGCCGTACTCATTTTACCATATTCTCCGCCGCGCCGCGCATCAATTTCTGCCTTTTCCCGTCCGGCTGGGCGCCTGCTTTCCGCAAAACACCGGCCCACAAAAAAAGGAGCCGAAAAGGCTCCCTTTCGCATAGGCGTTACATTCTCCTAAACTGCTCTACATCCAGGATAAACACCGTGGCCCCGCCCACCGAGACCTCGACGGGATAGGGGATGTAAAACCCGGTGGTATCCACCGACGGCGCCACTGCGGATACCGTCTGCTTGCGCGCCTTGCACACCGATTCGATGATGCCGAGCACCTCTTCGAGCTTGCTTTCCTCCACGCCGATCATCACCGTCGTATTGCCCGTGCGCAAAAAGCCGCCGCTTGTGGCCAGGCGCGTAGACCGAAAGCCCTCTTTGACCAGGGCATTGTTCAGCTTCTGGTTATCTTCGTTTTGCACAATGGCAATGACCAATTTCATACTCATACCAACTGCCTCCCTTTTGTGCGGAAGTATCCTCTGTTTTTATATTCTTATTATACCCTATCCGCGGCAAAAAAGAAATGCCTTTTCCCGCCCTTTGGGCGCACGGCCTGCTTTTTCTGCATCCCGGCGCTCTTGCTGCCGCAAAGCGCCCTTTTCCCCCCTTGCTTTGGACAAATATGCGCCATAATGAACAGAAATCCCGCTTAAAATTCGTTTATTCTTCATAAATTCGTAATATTTGCTTGATTTTGCCGTAAAAAAATGTCACAATATCTTCACGAGGTGTTTTTTACAGATGAAGGATTGCAAACAAACCCCGCCTGCGGCGTTTCCTTCCCGCAGGCAGACGGCCCAGCGCCCGGCCCGCACGGCCCCGGCCCCCGGCCGGAAGAACCGCTTGCTGCTCTGGGTGGCCAGCGGGCTTGCTTGCTGTTTTGTGGCAAGTACAGGGCTTTTGATCGCGCTGCGCCCGGCCGCCAATGCGGATGAGGGCATCGCCCAGGGCCAGCTGGAAATCATAGATCCCAACGCGGAAGAGGTGGCAAAGGCGATGGCGCCCATCTCCGCTTCGGCCGGCACGGCCGAGGCCGAGGGCCAGGTGACCATCACCGTCAACGGCACGCCCGCGGTATCCGTGGCCGACGAGCAGGCCGCGCAGGCCGTGCTGACAAGCGTGCTCTCCTCCCAGACCGTGGAAAACGGCAAGGCGGAATTTGTGGACAAGGTAGAGGTAACGCCGTATGCCGAAGGCTCCTCCGTGCTGGGGCAGGAAGAGGCCACGATGGTGCTTTGCACCGAAAAGGCGCTGAATGTCAAATGCACGGTGGAAAAGACAGAGGAGGAAGCCATCCCCTTTGAAACGGTAAAGAAAAACGACAGCAGCCTGGTCAAAGGCTCCACCAAGACCACAACGCAGGGCGAAGAGGGCCTGCGCCGCAAGACCACGACCATCACCTACCTAAACGGGCAGGAAACGGCACGCAAAGAGGGCGAATTCAAGACCGTGAAAGAGCCGGTGGACAAGGTCGTGCTGGTGGGAACGAAAAACAAGACCAGCAACAATAACAACAATAACAACGGCAGCGCCATCAAGGGGGCGCCCTCGTTTGGCTGGCCGGTCAGCGGCCGCATCACCTCCCCGTATGGCACGCGGGATGGCAGGCTGCATGCCGGCATAGACATCGGCAAGCCCATCGGCAGCGCCGTGAAGGCCTCGGCGGCCGGTACGGTGACGCGCGCGGGCAGCGCCGGCGATTACGGCATTTTGGTAGAGATCAACCACGGCAACGGGTGGGTGACGCGCTATGCGCACAACAGCAGCGTAAAGGTAAAGGTAGGCCAAAAGGTTTCCAAGGGCCAGACCATTGCGCTGTCCGGCAACACGGGGCGGAGCACCGGGCCGCATGTGCACTTTGAGATCCGCTACAACGGATCGGCGAAAAACCCGATGACCTATCTGCCATAAGCACCCCAGCATGCAAAAGGCTGCGCATCGATGATGCGCGGCCTTTTTGTTTGCCTTTCACCCCCTGCGGCGGGTGCGCATAGGGTATAGGCGGAACGATACGAACCAATGTATATATGCCTAATACAGAAAGGGGAAGCCCTATGAACCAATGCATTTTTTTGGAAAAGGAGGCCCGGCAAATCTCAGCGGAAAACGCCCGGCCGCCCTTGCCCTTCCAGCTGCCGCCTGCGCTGGGGCGCGCAGCGCTCAGCGCCGCGCAGGATGCGCCCGTGTGCCTGTACCCGGCCGATATTTCTCATGTCACGGTGGATACCGGGCGCTGGGGCAGAGTCCCTACGGCGCTGATCGCCCCCAAGGCCCCCTGCCGGCCCAGCGGCGTCATTTTCTACATACATGGGGGCGGCTGGGTATTCGGAAGCCTGCACACGCATAAAAAGCTGGTGTGTGAATTGGCCGCGCGCACCGGCCGGCTGGTGGTGTTTCCGGAATACAGCCTTTCGCCGGAGGCCAAATACCCCACCGCGCTGGAGCAATGCTATGCCGTGCTGTGCCAGCTGCCCGTACTCTTGCAGCAGGCCGGCCTTGGCTGTAAGCCCGGCCCCCTATCCGTGGCGGGAGACAGCGCAGGCGGCAACCTGGCTACGGTGCTGGCCCTGCTGGCTTTGCAGCGCGGCGGCCCTGCCATCGACAGCCAGCTGCTGTATTATCCCGTGACAAACTTTGCCTTTGATACGCCCTCCTACCATGCCTTTGCCTGCGGCTATTCGCTCTACCGGGCGGGCATGCAATGGTTCTGGCGGCAGTATCTGGCCGCCCCTGGCCAGGGCTGCGAATACACTGCCTCTCCGCTGCGCGCGCCGCTGGGCCTGCTATCCGGCCTGCCGCGCACCATGATCGTCAACGGCGAAGCGGATGTGCTAAGGGACGACGGCGCGGCCTATGCCCGGCGCCTTTGCCAGGCGGGCGTCAGCGTTACCCGGCTTGTTGTCAGCGGCACGATCCACGATTTTGTCATGCTCAACGCGCTGAACGATACCAACGCCTGCCGCATCGCCATGGACGCTTCGGTGGGCTGGCTGTGCCGTACGGACCGGCCCTGCCCTGCCCCCAGCCATCGTTGAAGTTTAAAAAAAAGCGCGCCCCCGGGCTGCGCTTTTTTTGCGCGGCTCTATTTTTCTGCTCTGGTTTGCGGTATGATGGGGGTACGCTTTGAAAGGGGGGTCTTTGCTATGGATCATATGTCAGACCAAACCTATCTATTGGATTTCCTAGTACGGCTTTTACACACCCACAGCCCCAGCGGCTACACCGAAAACGCGGCGCAGCTGGTGGCCCGGGAGGCCGAGCGCTTCGGCTATATTCCGCACAGAAGCAACAAGGGGAACGTCATCGTGCCTGTCAAGGGGCGCAGCAGCGAAAAGCATGTGTCGATGTGCGCGCATATCGACACCCTAGGGCTGATGGTGCGCTCTGTATCCGACGAGGGGCTGCTTCGGTTTGTGCGCGTCGGCGGCTCGCTTTTGCCCACGCTGGACGGCGCCTACTGCACGCTGTATACCCGCAGCAAAAAGGCGTATACCGGCACGGTGCTGTCGCTATCCCCTGCCGCCCATGTGTTTGATGACGCCGCCACCCGCCCGCGCGATGAAAAGAACATGGCCGTGCGGCTGGATGAGGCTTTGCACAGCCCGGAGGACGCGGCGGCGCTCGGCATCATGACGGGCGATTATCTCTGCCTGGACCCCAAAACCGTGGTCACGGACAGCGGCTATATCAAATCCCGCTTTTTGGATGATAAAGCCAGCGCCGCCTGCCTGATGGCCTTATTGCGCCATATGGTGCAGCAGGAGATCTATCCGCAGTATGATACCGACATCATCTTTACCGTTCATGAGGAAGTGGGCCACGGCGCGGCAGCGTTTGCCAGCTACGACGAGCTTTTATGTGTGGATATGGGCTGTGTAGGAGAGGATCTTGCCTGTACGGAGCGCCAGGTTTCCATCTGCGCCAAGGATACCTCCGGCCCTTACGACTATGAGATGACCGGGCGGCTGATCGGCCTGGCCACCCAGCACCAGCTGCCCTTTGCGGTGGATATTTACCCGCATTACAGCTCGGATGCGTCGGTGGCGCTGTCTGCCGGGTGCGATACGCGCTGCGCGCTCATCGGCCCGGGCGTGCATGCCTCGCACGGCATGGAGCGCACCCACATCGACGCGCTGATGGCGACGCTGCGCTTGATCGCGCTTTATGCAGCGCTGGGCTAAGCGGCTTTTTTGCGCCCTTGGGCCGCTTTTTTCATTGAATTTTCCCCCCTTTCCTGGTATATTAGGGGTAACGTTTTTTCACTTTTTTGCGGCGCTTGCCGATGGTTTTTTTCACTCAGTCGGGTTTGTTTTAAAATATGATTGGATTTTTATAAATTTTGCCGTGTCTGCGATGGCTGCGGCAGCAAATAGGAGGTTTTTTTCTTGTCCGTTCCCAAAAGCCATGCCATGGCGTATGCGGCCATGGCGCTGTATGTGGTTTGCAACTCGCTGCTTTCCCCGATGTATAAGCCCTGCCTGGCGGCGGGCATGCAGCCCATCACCACGATGATGGTGCGCTTTCTCATCGTGGGCACGGGGCTGCTGATCTTTTCCTTTTCCACCAAGCCCCGCCGGGCAGAAAGCCGCGGGTTTTTGGCGCAGCCAAGCGTTGTGGCGCGCATGGTGGTGCTGGGCGTGCTGCGCTCTATCGAGCTGTTGCTGTGGGCGTATGCGCTGCGCGGCACCAACACGTTTGTCGTCAACATCCTGGGCAACTCCTCCCCGCTGTTCGTGCTGGCGGCCAGCGTGCTGATCTACCATGAAAAGGTGCCGTTCAAGGTGGCCTGCGGGCTGGGGGTTACGCTGTGCGGGCTGCTCATCGTCTCGCTGTCCGGCGGCAGCGGCGGCGCCAACCCGCTGAGCATCGTGCTGATGCTCACCGCCGCGCTGGATTATACCGTATCGCTGTTCATCAGCCGCGACCTGCGCACCGGCGCGCACCCCGTGCCCACCGCGCTTTTGATGGGGGTGCAGTTTGCGGTTTGCACCGTGATCTTCATCGGCTTTTGCCTGGTAACCGGCGCGCCGCTGTTCCCGTATACGCCGAAATTGTGGGCGCTGGTGCTGGGCATCACGTTTTGCAATACGTTTTTGGGGCTCATCATCCCCATTTGGGCGCTGGGCACGCTAAAGCCCGCGACGGTCAGCATCATTTCGCTGGCCAATCCGCTGGCCTCTGCCATCACCTGCTATTTTTTCCTGGGCGAAGTGCCCAATCTACAGGTGATCATCGGCGGGCTCATCGTGCTTTTGGGGCTGTTCCTGTATATCTGGCAGGATGAAAAGGCAAAATTGGCCTAGCGCATGGGGGGCTTTAGATGAAGGAAAACAAGTATGACGACCCGCGTTTTTTTGAAAAATACAGCCATATGCGCCGTTCGGAGCAGGGGCTAAACGGCGCGGGCGAATGGCCCACCCTGGCCCCGCTGCTGCCGGCGTTTGCAGGCCGGCGCGTGCTGGATCTCGGCTGCGGCTACGGGTGGCACTGCGCCTTTGCCGCCGACCAGGGCGCAGCGTCGGTTGTCGGGGTGGACCTATCCGCCAAAATGCTGGAAACCGCGCGGGCAAAAAACGCCCGCCCGCAGGTGCAGTACCGGCAGGGGGCGATAGAGGACGTTGCGTTTCCGGACGGCAGCTTTGACATCGTGCTCAGCTCGCTGGCACTGCATTATGTGGCGGATTTTGAGGCGGTGGCGCGGCGGGTGTACGCCATGACTGCACCGGGCGGGTGGTTTGTCTTTTCCGCCGAGCACCCGGTGTTTACCGCCCAGGGCCCGCAGGATTGGGACTACGACGAATCCGGGCGCATCCGGCATTTTCCCGTAGACCATTACTTTTGCCAGGGGCCGCGCGATGCCGTATTTTTGGGCGAGCCGGTACGAAAATACCACCGCACGCTGACCGCATATCTGGAGGGGCTCCTCTGCTGCGGGTTTGCGCTGCGCCATGTGGTGGAGCCGCAGCCGCCCGAAGAGATGCTGGATATGCCCGGCATGCGCGACGAGCTGCGCCGCCCCATGATGCTCATCGTCTGTGCGCAAAAGCCGTAAAGCAAAAAAAGAGCGGAAGTTCCGCTCTTTTTCTTTGCCGTCAAACGGCTGAAAAGCATGCCAGGAAGGTTTCCAGCGCGTCGTCCTCAAAATAGCTGATGACCATTTGGTACAGCCAATTTCCCTTTTTACACACCAGCATGGTCTGGTTCATGGTAAATTCCCGTCCGTTTTGCTCTAACGTACAGCGAAGATCCAGCGTTTCAAACTCTACGCCGGCCACGGTGCGCTGCGAAGGCTCGTCAAACTCGTAGGATACGTTTTCCCCGGTCTGCGCTTCCAGCACATTTTCCATCTGGCGGACGTATACCGAGGGGGTTATGACCCCGCTGGGGTCTTTAACGGCGGAAATATTGATGTTGTTCCCCTCCGGCGTAACCGCTGCCATTTCCGTAACCATATTGGCGCTGCCGCTCTGTTCCATCTGCAAAAGATCCGCCCCCGCCTCTTGAGAATCTTGGATCTGCTCTTTGGTCTGCATGGTCATATCGTCCGTTGCAGTAAACTTTAAGCCGATCCAGGCATTGGTATATTCCGAATCCGTACAAACGCCCGCTTCAAACTCGTCCTCTGCGTTGGCGGTGGGCGTTGCCTTGGCAGAGGCGGTGGGTGTTTCGGTGTTTGTCAGCGCATCAATGGCATCTTCGCGGCTTTGTCCGCCGCAGCCTGCCAGCACACCGCCTGCCAGCAACAGCGCCAAAAGACCGGCCGCCATCTTTTTGGTATGGTTCATGATGTATCCTCTCCTTTTCCCTGCTATCTATCACAGCATAGTATACCATGCGCACTTGCCCGATGCGCATAAAAAAAACAGGGCCTTTCGGCCCTGTTTGCGCATCATTTGAAGCGGATGGATTGGAAAAAGTTTTCCATGGTATGCTCGTTGTAGCCATCCTCCTCCGCGACATACACCAGCACATAGGCGGACTGCTCGTTTATGAATACGACATATTCGCCGCGCCGCATTTTGCTGGGCAGCGGCTCCGCCTCGTCCTCATCCGGCGGCAGGGTAAACTTATACCGGATACAGGCGCGGTTCTGGATGGTATCGTTGACCGCAGGCTCGTAAATGGCGCCGGCCAAAAGGGGATTCAGCATATTTTGCAAAAGCGCGGTAAACAGCTTGTCCTGGTCATAGGTATGCCCGGCCGCCTCCCAGGCCGTTTTGTAATCCTGCACGAGCTGGGCCCAGTCCGCCTCTACGGCGGTATAGGTGGCGCCTTCGGTATAGTCCACGGTTTCGGTGGTGGTCAGCGTAAAGCTGGAGGAAAGGTTGATTTCCTCGATTTCGATGGGAATGCTCTGGGTGGTCTTGTTCACCTCGCCCGGCATTTCCACAACGTAGTTGCCGGCGTCCACCTGCTGCGTGGCCACCCCGCCGCAGCCCGCCAGCATCAGCGACGCTAGCAGCAGCGAGAGCGTTGTTTTCAATCGTTTCATGCGTTTTGTCCGATCCTTTCCAAGCCGATTTGTATGCGGCGCAGGGTTTCCTCTTTGCCCAAGAGCACCGCCGCCTCCACCGCGCCGCCGGGGGTTACCTGCGTGCCGGTAACGGCCACGCGCACCGGCCAGAGCATCTGCCCGTTTTTCAGGCCCAGCTCGGCGGCTGCGCCAAGCAGCGCATCGTGGATGGCCTGCTGCTGCCAATCTTGGAGCGTGCCCAGCACCTGCTGCGCTTTTTCCAGCGCGATTTTGGATTTTTCCAAATCGGTCTTCATCTTTTTATGGCAATACATCGCCAGATCGTAATCCGGCAGCGCGCGCAAAAACGCGATCTTGTCCGGGATCTCGGCAAAGGTTTCCAGCCGCTGCTGCAAAATCTGGCACAGCACCTGCTTTTGGCTGTCGTTGGTGGGCAGCACCTGGTCGTAATACGGGGCGGCGTGCGCGGTAAACGCGGCCTCATCCATATGGCGGATGTACTCGGCATTCATCCAGCGCAGCTTGTTTTCATCAAAGATGGCGGGCGATTTGGAAATGCCCTTGACATCAAACGCCTCGGCCAGCTCTTCCATGGTAAACAGTTCTTGGTTGGTGCCGGGGTTCCAGCCCAGCAGCGCGATGTAGTTTAAAATTGCTTCCTTCAAAAAGCCGCGGCGGATAAAATCCTCATAGCTGGCGTCGCCGTACCGCTTGGACAGCTTTCTGTGCGCATCCTTCATCACGGGCGGCAGATGCAGGTACTGCGGGATATCCCAGCCAAACGCCTGGTAGATCAAATTGTACTTCGGCGTGCTGGAAAGGTATTCCGTGCCGCGGATGATATGGGTGATATGCATCAGGCTGTCGTCCACGACGTTGGCAAAATTGTACGTCGGCAGGCCGTCGCTTTTCAATAGGATGCCATCCTCCAATTCGTGAACATCCACCTCAATATGGCCATAGACCAGATCGTCAAACGAGGCGGTGCCGCTGTCCGGGATACGCTGGCGCACCACATACGGTTCGCCGTTTGCAATGCGGCGGCGCGCCTGTTCCAGCGGGATATCCGCGCATTTCCGATCGTATTTATACGCACCCTCTTCGTGCCCTGCGGCCTTGCGGCGCTGCTCTATCTCCTCTTTGGTGCAAAAGCAGTAGTACGCCCCGCCCCTTTCCACCAGCTCGTCGGCGTATTTTTGGTAGATTTCGCGCCGCTGGCTCTGGATATACGGGCCATAGGGGCCGCCTACGTCCGGGCCCTCGTCATAGGTCAGGCCGGTTTGCTTCATCGTCCGATAGATCAAATCGGTTGCGCCCTCCACATAGCGCTGCTGGTCGGTATCCTCAACGCGCAAGACAAACTTGCCGCCGTGGTTTTTGGCAAACAGCCAGCCGTACAGCGCCGTTCTCAGCCCGCCGATGTGCAGATAGCCCGTCGGGCTGGGCGCAAACCGTGTGCGTACCTCGCTCATATTCATTCCCCTTTCGTATGCTCTGCCGTCCATCTGGCGTGCGCCATGGCCAGGCCCGCGATGGTCTTGGCGTCCGGCAGGGCGCCATTCATCGCCTCTTGATAGGCCGTTTCCAGCGGCAGGGTAAACAGCTCGATGAATTCATCCTCATCGCGCTCTGTCGCCTGCTGGGCCAGGCCCGTGGCTAGGTAGATATGCAAAGTTTCGTCGGAAAAGCCCGGCGTGGTGATGATTTCGCCCAGCTTTTCCCAGCGCTGCGCCACAAGGCCGGTTTCCTCCTTCAGCTCCCGGCGGGCGGTCAAATCCGGGTCCTCGCCCGGCTCGCGCTTGCCGGCGGGCAGCTCTGTGATAACGCAGCCCAGCGCCGTTCGGAACTGGCGCTCCAAATACACCTGCCCATCGTCCGTGACGGCTACGACCACCACGCCGCCGGGGTGGCGCACCAAATCGCGCTTGCTGGTGCGCCCATTTGGCAGCGCTACCTTAGCTAAGGTTACATGCAAAAGCCGGCCGCGATAGACGGTATCCTCCTGCAAAATGGTTTCGGAAAGCGGATCTTTCATTGCTTTTTCACCTGCTTGGCCCAGGAATCCTTCAGCCCTACGCTGCGGTTGAATACCGGCTTTGCCGCCGTGCCGTCCGGGTCGGCGCAGAAATAGCCGATGCGGATGAACTGGAACGAATCGCCGGGCCGGGCGCCCGCCAGGCTTTTTTCCACCTTGGCATGGCGTACGGACAGCGAATTGGGGTTGATGCGCTGGGTAAAATCCCCCTCGCCATCCAAGACCAGGTTTTCGTACAGGCGCACCTCGGCATCCACAGCGGTGGCCTTATCCACCCAATGCAGCACGCCCTTGACCTTGCGCCCGCCGGTGCCGGAGAGCGAATCGGGGTCATACGTGCACCTTACAAGGGTGACGCGGCCGCTGTCGTCGGTTTCGTACCCGGTGCATTTGACAATGTATGCGCCCATCAGCCGCACCTCTTTATCCGGCGAAAGGCGCTTGTATTTCGGCGGCGGGACGATGGCAAAATCCTCCCGCTCGATGTACACATGCTTGGAAAAGGACATTTCGCGCGTGCCCAGCGCCTCGTTTTCCGCGTTGTTGGCGATGGTCACTTTTTCGCTCTGCCCTTCGGGATAGTTTTCAATGATGAGCTCGAGGGGGTCCAGCACGGCCATGCGGCGCGGCGCGGCGGGCTTTAGGTCCTCCCTTAGGCAATGCTCCAAAACGCCGGGCTCCACGGTGCTGTTGCTCTTGGCCACGCCCACGGTGGCGCAAAATTGGCGGATGGCACCCTTGGTATAGCCCTTGCGCCGGAGCCCGCAGAGCGTGGGCATGCGCGGGTCGTCCCAGCCCGAAACATAGCCCTCGTCCACCATGCGCTTTAGGTAGCGCTTGCTCATGATGGTGCCTTCGATATTCAGGCGGGCAAACTCGTACTGGTGCGGCGGGTTTTCAAAGCCGATGGCCTGCAAAAACCAATCGTACAGCGGGCGGTGGTCTTCAAATTCCAGCGTGCAGATGCTGTGCGTGACGCCCTCGATGGCGTCGGAGACGGGGTGGGCAAAATCGTACATCGGGTAGATGCACCATGCTGTGCCCGTACGGTGGTGCGGGGTATACATGATGCGGTACATGGCCGGGTCCCTCAGATTCATATTGGGGGACGCCATATCGATCTTGGCCCTAAGGCAGCATTCGCCTTCCTTATATGCACCCGCCTTCATCGCGCGGAACAGGCGCAGGTTTTCCTCCGGCGGGGTATCGCGGTACGGGCTGTTCTGCCCGGGCTCTGTGAGCGTGCCGCGGCTTTGGCGCATCTGCTCCGCCGTCTGGAAATCCACATACGCCAGCCCTTTTTGGATGATCTCTTCGGCATAGGCATACAGCTGATCGAAATAATCCGAGGCATAGTGCAGCCCATCGCCCCAATCGCAGCCCAAAAAGCGGATATCCTGCATGATGTTGTCCACATACTCGGTATCCTCTTTGACGGGGTTGGTATCGTCAAAACGGAGGTTGCACTGGCCATGGTATTTTTCCGCGATGCCGAAATCCAGCAAAAAGGCTTTGGCATGGCCGATGTGCAGGTATCCGTTGGGCTCCGGCGGAAAGCGCGTAACGATCTTTTTGTGTTTGCCGCTTTCCAAATCGCGCGCAACGATCTCTTCGATAAAGTTGTTGGCAGCTTCAGGCTCAAAATTCATTTGGCTTGTCCCTCCAGGCTCGTTCCAATGATTCTTATTATTTTACATGATAACCCGCATTCCTACAAGGGGCAGGGCGGCATGCTATGAGCCTATTGTGCACGTTTTGCGGGTTTTTAACGCAGCTGGGCCCCTCCGCCGCATGAAAAAAGGCCGGCCCTTTTTGAAAAGAGCCGGTCCTTTGCTGGGTTGTGTTATTGTGCTTTGCGCTTGCGATAGGCAGCGCAGGCCGTGCCCGCCGCGCCGATGGCCGCCAAGCTCAACATAGCCGCCCAAACGGAGGCGTTGCTGCTGTCTCCGGTCTGGGGATTTACGCCCGGGGTGGCTGTGGGCTGCTGGGCTGCCTGGCCCTTGGCCGGGACGACGGTATCGTCCTTTGTGATCTCCTTGGTCAGCGCCTCGTCGGCAAAGTATTTGCCGCAGCCTTCACAGTACCAGTAGGCGATGTTGCCCGCTTCGGTTTCGGTAGCGTCCTTGGCCTCTACCTTTACCGCTTTGTGCGTATGGGTAACAACGCCCTCGCCGGTTACGGGCTGGTCGTTGACGATGACTTCGCCGCTGCCGCTGTTGATGACGGCAACGCCGTCCGGCAGGGTCACATTCAAATCGCCCTGCAGCACCTCTACCGCATCGCCCGCAGCGGCTTTTTCCACGCGCTGCTCAATCTGCGCCGGCGTCCCTACATAATAAGTGGCGCTGCCGCCCTGCTTGCCGATGCCGGCCGCCGCCGCATCCGCCGCCAGGTATTTGGCCGGGGACTGGGCATAGCTGCCGCCGGAAACAACGAGCTTGCCGCTGTCCGCGGTGGTGCTGAGCGTGCCGGAAACAGAGCCGCCCTCCAGCGAAACCTCTGCGCCTGCGCCTGCGGTAACGTTGCCCTTGATGGCGCCGCCGGTTACGGTAAATTCGATTTCGCCGGTGTTATAGTCCGGATCCTGACGCACGAGCACATCGCCGTCCACCGTAGCACCCGCCTTCACTTCCGTGACGGACTGGTATTTCTTATCCCATTCCAGCGCCTGGATGGCAACCCCGCCGCCCGTGGCGCTCAGCGTGCCGCCGGAAACGGTGGCCTTGCCCCAGTTTTGCAGGGCGCTGCCCTGGCTGCCGGTGGTAACCACCTTGCCGCCCGTCATATTCACGGTGCCGTTATCGTCGTTTTTCAAAACGATGAAGGCATTTTGCAGCGTGCCGCCCTTCATGTTGAAGGTAGCGCCGATGTTGCGGATCAGCGAGCTGAAGCCCGAGGTATTGATGATCGTGCCGTTGTTGACGGTCATGGTGCCGTGGTTATCCACCACGTACCAGGAGTTGCCGCCGCTGGTGGAAGCGTTCGTTCCCTTTTCCTGCGAACGGGTCAGCGTGCCGCCGTTGAGCGTTGCGGTGCCGTTGTTGACAAGCGCGCCCTTGCCGTGGCTCACATTGTCCACCTTGCCGCTGCCCTGGATGGTCAGCGTGCCGTTGTTGGTGATGGTGTGCTGCCCCGCCGTATTGGTCAGCGTATAGCTGCCAAGATCCAGCGTGATGGTCTGGCCATTTGCAATGGCGATGCTTTCCGTCACATTATCCAGCAGCACAACGGTTTTGCCGTCGGCGTTGTTCACCGCTTCCTGGACCGTGCCGTATTCCGTGCCGTCTACCGACGCCACATTGCCCGCAGCAAAGCCCACCGCCGGCAGCATCATGCACGCAACCGACAGGCTAAGCGCCATGGCAAGCCATTTCTTCGCATGCTTTTTCATGCTTTTTTTCCTCCTCTTTAGACTGGATATTCGCCAGAAAAAACGCCCAATTTTGGAAAACTATACCTTTTCAAAAGCAGGCATCTTTGCCAAACCCTGGCAAAAACGCCGTTTTTGGGGCCAATTCCGTTGTAATTCCAACGCTTTTTCGGCATGTTGTCGTCTCATGAAAAAGTATAGTATTTCATACTGGGAAAGTCAATGAACGTGTCGAAAATGCATCTGCCGATTTTTAGATAAAAAGGCGCAAAATGGAAAAAGCAGGCGGGCCGGGGCCGTCTGCTTTTCTTTCCGGTTTTGGTTTGCACCAAGGGCATGCGTTACAGGCACTCATCAAAGGCCATGCGCACATTGTGCCCGGCGGATTCCTCCAGGGTTTGGATCAGGCTTTCGCCGTTGGCCAATTTGCCGGCATACTTTTGGTAATAGGCGGCCAGGCCGCGTATCATGGCGTCGCGGCCGATGAGGTTTTCCACATCGCGCAGCATCATCGTACCCTCGGTATACACCACCAGGCTGTACACCTGGTTGTTGGGAAAATCGGCGGCTGGGCTGCCCACCGTCACATTGTACGCTTCGCGGTTGTACATGGGGCCCATCACCTCGCTGAGCATGCTGACATAGGTATCGTAAAACGCCTGCTCCGCCGCTTGGCCGTGGACGCGGCCCATATACAGCAGCGTGGAATAATCCGTCAGCGCTTCATCCAGCCAAGGCTCTATGGCCTGGTCGCTGCCCACCACGGCATACCACCACTGGTGCGCGGTTTCGTGCGCCGTGACGCGCTCTAAGTCCGCCAAGCCCTGGCCGGTATAGAGCGACCTATCCAGCAGCACGAGGCCGGGGTATTCCATGCCGCCGATGAAAAAATCCGTCTGCACGGCGTTGAATTCCCCGTACGGATAGGGGCCGTACATCTCGCCAAAGGCCCGCAAGGCCTGCTTGGCGGTGTTGGCGGCCAAGCGCCCGCCCTCCGGGCAGTCCGCATCGTAAAACGACCGCACCGTGACCCGCTGCCCGCCGCTGTTGACATGCGTGGTCTCCACGGCAAAATCGCGGCTGACAACGGCGGCAAAATCCCGTACATGCGCGGCGCGGATGCGGTAGGTGGTGCGCCCGTTTTCCGTAACGGGCTCTGTTTCGGCCGCGCCGGTATACGCCGCCACCATCCCCTCCGGCACGGACAGCGAAACGCTGTAATCGCCGGCGTCGCTGACAAACGGATCGCCCACCGCGCCGTAGGGGTGGGATAAAAACTGCGTGCCGTCCCACGCGCAGGCCACGGGCAAAAAGTTGCACAGGTTATATGTGCTCTCGCCATAGCCGAACCGGCCCAGGCAGTGTGGCAGCTGCACGGTAAAGGCAAAGGAAATTTCCGCCGTGCCGTCTGCGGCAAGCGGCTGCGGCAAATCGATTTCCAGCAGCGTCTCGTCGTCGTTTTTCAGGCGGGTCTGTACAGGCTGCCCGTCGGCCGTAATTTCCGTGAGCACGATGCCGCCTTCGGAAAAGCCGCCGGGGTACGCCCTGCCCATCTCGTCGTTTTGAAACGGCGCGGTCTGCACCTGGGCGTAGGCGTTGGGGTACAGCATAAACGGCAGGCTGGCCATCTGTGCACCCGTCGGGTTTTTGTACGTTACCGTCATGCGCCCGCTGACGGCCTTTGCCGTCTCGTCCAGCGACAGCTCGGCGCGGTAGCTGTGCTGGGAAGGCTGCTGCCAAAAGCCCTCGTCGATGGGCCCCGCCTTGCCGCAACCGCACAGCGAAAGCGCCAGCATTCCCAGCGCCAAAAGCAGCGCCAGGCGTTTTTTCACGCCGTTTTGGTAGACACGCATGCGCTTGTTTCCTCCTTTTGGCAGAAATTTCCATCCGCCGTGTTTTCCTTATACTTTATACAAAATCCGCAATAGATATGTTATGATAAAATCCACAAAGCGCCTTTGGCGTGCCGATTTGTAAAGGGGGGCCCTCTGTATGCCGCTGTGTTCATACCAACAAGCGCCGGACCGCAACGACCGCACCGTTGTTGAAAATATCTTTCTTCGCGAATTTATGCCCGCAGCGCCGGAGGGCGCGGTCAAGGCGTATCTCTACGGCCTGATGCAGTGCCAGCAGGGCACGGGCGCGGGGTCGCTGTCTGCGTTTGCGCGCGCTGTGGCCCTTAGCGAAACAGAGGTGCAGGATGCCTTTGCCTATTGGCAGGAAAAGGGCCTGGTGCTGGTGCAGACAAAGCCGATGTTTGCCGTGTTTTATCTGGATATCCACAACGCCCTGCCGCAGGACGGCAGCGTGTACACCGATTCCGAATACAACCGCGAGATCCAGGCGCTGTTTGCCCCCAAGGCCATCCAGCCTGCCGAGCTGGCCCGCGTATACGATTGGACGGATGTGTTTTTGATCGACCGCAGCGCCGTGCCGCTTTTGATCGAATACGGGCAGAAAAAATTAAAGGACCTGGACAAGGCTACCGCCCGCCGCCAGGTCAGCTATATCGATAAGATCGCCCGCCAATGGAATGAAGAGGGCGTGCGCACCCAGGAGGATGCCAAGACATGGCTGGCCGCCCAGGCCGAGCAGGACAGCGGGCTGGCCGCCGTGTTGCAGCGGCTGGGGCTGTTCCGCAGCGCTACCCAGCCGGAGCGCGCGCTGTACCAAAAATGGCTGGATGCTGGGTTTACGCAGGCGGCGGTGCTGGCCGCGGCGGACCGCACCGTCTCCGTGCGCAACCCCAGCTTTGATACGCTGGACGGTATCCTTTCGGATTTCGACGCCCAGGGCCTGCACGACGCAGCCGCCATCGAGGGGGACCAGACCCATGCGCTGTGCCGCGAGGAATTGCAGGCGCTTGGCCTTTCGCGCACCACGCCCACGGCCGGCCAGCTGGCCAGCTACCGCGAGTGGGCGGCGGCGGGCAATTCGCACGAGCGCATCCTCTTGGCCTGCGAAATCTGCAAGCAGCACAAGACCCTGCGCTTTTCCGATGTGGACGCCACGCTTTCCTCCTGGCAGGCGCATAAGCTGCGCGGGGTCAAATCCATCCGCAATTTTGAAAAAAAGCGGGCGGAATTGCGCAGCCTGATGGCCCAGTGCTTTGCGCGCATGGGGGATACCCGCCGCAAGATCGACGAGGCGGACCTGCAGCTGGCCGAATTGTGGGTCCGCACCTGGCAGCTGCCGGAGGAGGTCGTGCTGTATGCGGCGGAATGCAGCCATGGCGCGCGCAGCCCCTACCGCATGATAAAGCGGCTTTTGGAGCAGTGGCACAGCCAGCACATCGATTCCGTATCCGCCGCGCGCATCGCGTTTAAGGCCTCCGGCGCCGGGCCGAAGGCCAAGGACAACCAAGCGCTGCACTATGCCCAGCGCAGCGAAACCGAGCGCGGCGATCTGGACAGCCTGATCCAATATTAAGGAGAACAGCATGCAATATTCCTGGGACGCGTTACAGCCGCTTCGGCGCACCCTGCCCCGGCTGGACGCCATATTTTGCCAATACAACCGGCTTTTGGCCGCCTCTGCCTGCGCCGCGGCCGCAGGGGCCGGGCTGGAGGAGGCGGAAAACGCCCGCCGCGCCTATGTAAGCGGCATGGAGGCGGACATTACCGCCGCGCTCTTGGCCGCCGGGCTTTCGCCGGAGGATTACCGCCCGCATTACCGCTGCCCGCTCTGCCAAGACAAGGGGTATACCCTATCCGCCGACGGGCGGCGGGTGCGCTGCGTGTGCCAGGCCGTGCAGCATGCGGACAGGAAAAATGCCGGCGTGCCGCTTTGCTCTTTTGCCGAATTCGACGCCATGGCATTCCCCGCGGGCCCGCAGCGCGAAACCGCCTTGCGGCACCGCGCGCTTTTGCAGCGCTATGCAGAGCAGTTTCCGCAAACGGAAAAGCCGAACTTTCTGCTGCTGGGGCCGACGGGGCTGGGCAAAACGTTTCTGCTTTCCTCTGTAGCTTCTGCGCTCAGGGAAAAGCGGACGCCGGTGCGGTTTGTCACGGCCTATCAGCTGAATTGCGATTTCCGCGCCCAGCATTTCGGCGGGCCGGATGCGCTGTCTGCGCTGATCCGCGTGCCGTTTTTGGCCGTGGACGACCTCGGCACCGAGCCGATGCTGCGCAATATCACCATCGAATACCTAAACACCCTCGTCGAAGAACGCCTGCGGCGCGGCCGCCATACCGGCGTTTCCACCAACCTGACCCCCGGCCAGCTGGCCGAGCGCTACGGCGAACGCATCGCCTCCCGGCTTTTAAGCCCTGCGCTGTGCGATGTCTTGGGCTTCCAGGGCAAGGACCTGCGCCTGCTGCCGCGATAAGCGGCGGGCCCATATGGAAAGGGGAGGATCGCCATGCCAACGCCAGACCCCCACGCCCTGCCCGATGCGCAGCGCCCGGCAGACGCGCTGAAGGCCGCCGCCATTGAGGAGCTGCCGATTTCCGGCGCCAGGTTCCAGCAGGCGGACCTGTCCGGCGCGGCGCTGCCCTCTCTCAGCGTGCGCGGCTGCGCGTTTGTAGGCTGCCGCTTTGCCGCCGCCGATCTTGCCAAGCTGGACGCGCGGGACTGCCTGTTCCTATCCTGCGACTTTTCCGGCGCGCAAGCCATGGACGCCTACTTTGGCGGCTGCTGCTTTGAAGAATGCAAGGCCGTCGGGCTGGACGCCCGCCATACCCTCTGGCGCGGTACCGCCCTTGTGCGCAGCCGGTTTTCCTATGCCAATTTTGACAGCACCGCGATGGAGGGCGTCCGGATCAAGGACAGCGCGCTGGACCATGCGTTTTTCACCCAGGCGCGCTTTCGCCGCATCCGGCTGGAAGGCGCGGACTTTACCGGCGTAAATTTTGCCGGTACGGCGCTGTCCGGCGTGGATTTTACCGCCTGCCGGCTAGAAGGGCTGACCGTCAGCCAGGGCGCGCCGGAATTGGCGGGCGCGGCAGTGTCCGCGCAGCAGGCCGTGGGGCTGTGTACGCTGTTCGGGCTGGTGGTAAAGGGCTAAGCGGCCCTTTTTTTCTTTGCCTTCCCCCCTGGGGTACGGTATAATGGGAACCAATGAGAACGGTTTACACAATTTTGTGATGCAAAGGGAAGGAGGCATCCTTGTATGAAAAAGAAAATCTTGGTCTTTGGCAGCTTTGTAGCGGACCTGATGAGCCGCGGGCCGCACCTGCCTACTCCGGGCGAAACGGTGCTGTGCTCGCTGTTTCAGATGGGGCCGGGCGGCAAGGGGTTCAACCAGGGCGTGGCGGCGCACAAGGCGGGCGGCGATGTGACGATGGTCACAAAAATCGGCTGCGACGCGTTTGGCGATCTGGCGCGCAGCACGATGCAATCCCTTGGCATGGATACCGCCCATCTGTTGGTTTCGGATACGGTGGGCACCGGGGCGGCGCTGGTGTTTGTGGACGAAAACACCTCGCAGAACATGATCGGCATCACGCCGGGCGCCTGCGCCACCATCACCGAGGAAGACCTTTGCGCGCTGGAGCCTGTTTTGGCGCAGTCCTCCTATCTGCTGATGCAGATGGAGGTGAATTTGGAGGCCAACTGGCGCTTGCTTCGCCTGGCCAAGCAGCACGGGGTGATGACGATCTTGAACACCGCCCCCGCCCAGCCGCTGCCGGATGAAATTTACCGGCAGCTGGATATGGTAACCCCCAACGAAGTGGAGGCCGAGCTTTTGACCGGCGTGCCCGTGGCCGACGAGGCCGGGGCGCAACGGGCGGCGGACGCGCTAATTGCCAAGGGCGTGAAAAACGCCGTCATCACGCTGGGCAGCCGCGGCGTGTTTGTGGCCACGGCGGAAAGGGCCGCGCTGATCCCCGTGCCCCGCGTAGAGGTGCTGGATACCACCGGCGCGGGCGACGCGTTCAACGGCGGGCTGGTCACGGCGCTGTCCGAGGGCAAGGACCTGTTTGCCGCCGCCAAGTTTGCCAACGCGCTGGCCGCGGTATCGGTGCAGCGCATGGGCACCACCAATTCCATGCCGACGCGCGAAGAGATCGACGCCTTTATCGCCGCCCACCCGGAACTGGCCTAACGAAAAGGAGACAAGGTAAAATGAACATTGCAAAAACCATCGACCATACCCTGCTGAAGCCCGAGGCCACAGCGGCGGACATTCAAGCGCTGTGCCGGGAGGCCAAGCAATATGGCTTTGCCTCTGTGTGCGTAAACACCTGCTATGTAAAATTGGCCTCTGAATTGCTGCGCGGCAGCGGGGTCAAGGTCTGCTGCACGGTGGGGTTCCCGCTGGGCGCCATGGCCCCCAAAGCCAAGGCCTTTGAGGCGGCCCAGGCCGTGGCGGACGGCGCAGAGGAAGTGGATATGGTGCTGTGGATCGGTGCGCTGCGCCAGGGGAACACTGCCGCCGTGCAGGCGGATATCGAGGGCGTGGTAAACGCCTGCCACCCCAGGGCGATTGTCAAGGTAATTTTGGAAACCTGCCTTTTGACGGATGCGCAGATCGAAACGGCGTGCCGGCTGTGTGTGGCGGCGGGGGCGGATTATGTAAAGACCTCCACCGGCTTTTCCACCGCCGGGGCAACGGCGGAGCATGTGGCGCTGATGAAGCGGGCGGTAGGCGGCCGGGCCAAGGTAAAGGCGGCGGGCGGCATCCGCACCTATGAGGACGCGAAAAGGATGATCGACGCGGGCGCGGACCGCATTGGCGCCAGCGCCGGCATTGCCATCGTAGAGGCGGCTGAGCAGCGCGGAGAGCAATGAACAGCCTAAAAAGAAAAAAGGGCCTACGGGCTCTTTTTTTGTGCGGCGGAGAGGGGTATGGGGAGAGGGAGAGAGTAGGAAACTAAGACAGGGAGAGAGCAGATGCAATAAATGGTGCTCGTTCAAGCTACAGAGCATAGAGGAACGGGGTTTCTTCCTTTTTTTGCCAAAAGGAAGCGAAAAAGGCGAGGGGGACAGGCAAGTGTC
>OLRX01000287.1_pt1 | contig 48496 bp, 39 predicted proteins | sample 1672991 | NCBI WGS metagenome assembly OLRX01 (sample SAMEA3136744, study PRJEB25190) | human gut metagenome | biome: human gut; feature: human-associated habitat; material: faeces | place: Austria | collected 2013
TCTCTTCTGAAAACACTGCCATCCCCTGCATCGCATAATCAATCCCCAGTATTTTTGCATTGCTGTAATCCTTATCTGCTGCTTGGTTTTCGCAGCTGTATCCTTCATACAGCAGGCTTGCAAAATACTTTCCAGATGACTCCATACTGACTGTCACTGATTTCAGACGACAGTTTTCTGCAGGCTCCCTGTGTTTTTTCATGGAGATCCATTTTAATTTCGGAAGCCGGATCCGGTTACCTTCTACCAGAATATTTCCGTTGATCACATTTGTTGTGTAGCTGTTTTTGGAATGATGTTTTGACTTGAAACGCGGAAATCCAACCTTCGGATCACGAAAAAAGTTCTTATATGCTTTCTCCAGATGAAGCTGAACATTTGCCAGAGCCAGCGAATCAACTTCTTTCAGAAATGAATACGTTTTTTTATACATAGCTGGTGTATTCTTTAACATCGTTTTTGACTTTTTATACTCCTGGATCTTATCATTAAGCATCTGGTTGTACAGAAAACGACAGCAGCCAAATGTTTTTCCAAGGAGTATCTTCTGTTCTTCTGTTGGATAAATCCGGAAACGATATGCTATGTTCAATTCTTTTTCTCTCCCTGGGTTTCGATGTATTGACGGATCACTTCAACCGGTGCCCCTCCTGCCGTCAAAAGGCAGAAACTCTGGCTCCAGAATGCTTCTTTCCAAAGTTTTTCCCGGATTTCCGGATACTCTTTTTTCAGCAGCCTGCTGCTGGCACTTTTATAAGCATTGATAAATTTACTGAGTTCTGTTTTTGGCTGTGCTCGAAACATTACATGCACATGGTCAATATCATGATTCCATTCTTCCAAAACAATTCCATACCGTGGGGCAATATATTCCCATATTTCCTTTGCTCTTTCTGAAATTGGATCATTGATAACTTTTCTTCAATATTTTACCACCATAATCAAGTGATAATACATCAAGTACACTGAATGTGCATTGTGATCCATATTTTCCATAAAACCAGCCCTTTTTTGAATAATTACCTTATCTTATCGACTGATTCTATTATACCATGGATTGCGTTGCCAAACAAATGTTCTTTTTTATTTTTTACAATTCATCTCCCACCTGTAGAGGAAGGAGAATTCTTGCTATATATTATGTTAAACATACCCATACCAGCCATGATTGTCAACAGGTGTCTTTTATATGTTTTTGTCAGAGTCGAATTACGCTTCCCTCTGTACCTTCCTTCTACAGCTGTCCTGGGGACTGCATTTGCAATTTTTCCCATTTGCAGATTACCCCTGCGCTATACTTGTGACCACATTTCCTTTTTTTCTCATTTGTAGATTATCTCCTGCTCTATACTTGTGACCGCATTTGCAATTTTTCCCATTTGTAGATTATCTCCGCGCTATACTTGTGACCGCATTCACAATTTTTCCCATTTGTAGATTATCTCTGCTCTATACTTGTGACTGCATTCGCACTTTTTTCCATTTGCAGATTATCTTCCCCTCCGAACCAGTGACTGCATTCACAATTATTCTCATTTGTAGATTATCTCTGCTCTATACTTGTGACCGCATTTGCAATTTTTCCCATTTGTAGATTATCTCTGCTCTATATTTGTGACCGCATTCGCAATTTTTCTCATTTGCAGATTATCTTCTGCGCCACACCTCCCCTACGACTGTGTCTGGGGATGCTTACAGGCAGGATTATCCCCCCAGGAGGCTTGTTTTCCCCCTCCATTTTGTTAAAATAGAGACAACACAAACAACTATGTTATCTCCCAAATAAAGTGCATGACCTCCACATATTGATGCACATTCAATTCAACCCATAAAAAAAGTACTTTCAAATCCGCGGGAAGTACCTTTTTTTATAATATTACTACCTTCTGAACAGTTATAATACTTTCAATTCATGCTCTTCATTCATAACTGCAAAACGCGTTCCCAGATTTTCCGCAAGCTGGCGATTGTGTGTGATCGTGATCAGCGTTTTTCCTGCATTATGAAAGTTTTTAAGAAAATCCAGAAGCATATCCTGCGTCTTCTCATCCAGACCGGCAAGCGGCTCATCCAGGATCAACACCTCCGGATTCAGGGAAAGAATACATGCAAGAGAAACCTTTCGCTTCTCACCTCCGCTCAGATGATACGGTGGTCTTTCTCTAAGCTTTTCAATTCCAAACAGACGAAGACAATCCTCTGTTCTCTCCCTGACTTCTGCCTCCGAAAGCCCCATCTGAATCGGTCCAAACGCAACTTCCTCTTCCACGCTTCCGCAAAACAGCTGTGTATCCGCGTTCTGAAAAACATATCCCATCTGCTGGTGAAACCACTTTGCAAACTGCCTGTCTTTCAGCGCTTTTTCTGTAATCTCATGGCCTTTATATAAATAATGCCCTTCTGATGGAAAAATAATCCCGTTCAATAATTTGATAAGCGTTGATTTGCCGCATCCATTCGGTCCCTGAATTACCAGTGACTCTCCCTTTTCGATATGAAGATTCACATATCGAAGTGCAACTTCATGTTCATATGCAAAACATACTTTTTCAAGTGTGATCATGCTTCTTCCCTTTCTTTAAAAATCTCGGACTACATATTTACATTCAAATATAAAAACAGGCAAATACCACACACCATCATCAGAATACCCAAAACATCCTGCAAACAAAGTCTGTACTTCTTGCTCATCTGATATTCTCCTGTGAATCCCCTGCAGCACATAGACACATACATTTCTTCTGACATCTCACTGGATTTCAGGAATGTGATTCCAAGTACTCCGGAAAAAGATTTTGCCTTGTCCGGGTTTTTTCCCACCGATCTGAGCCCGACAGATGTCAGAATATCCACGCAGATTTCTCCAAGAACAGAAATATATTTCAGCGTAATATCCAGTGTAAAAATAAACAGTGACGGAATCCGGAAAGTTCGCATACTGGCTGTAAGTTTATTCCAGGATGTCCCAGCCGACAATATTCCAACCAAAGTTACCGATACATACACCCTGGCTGTAATATTCGCCAGTGTCTGAGGATTCCCCATAAAAACTGCCGGCAAAAGAAGAAACACAGAAATCATTACTGCACCTGCTGTTTCACTTAAAACCTGCCGTATTGCTGCTGCCGGAAAAAATGCCAGTCTGACAGTTACTGCTGCACACATGATCAATACAAATAAATAATTTCTCGCAGATGCTGTCAGTATAATATATATTAGCGTATAAAATAATTTAAGAGAAGGAGTAGCAGAAAATCTGCCATCCTTCCCTTCATGAAATCTTAGCTTTCCAAGTACAGACAAAACAGACTTTGTGCTCTTAGTCAAAAATGCTTCTTTATCCTTCGACGGAGTATATTCTTCCTGCTGGCACATCCATTCAGGAATTTCTGTTTTTTCTGTTCTGTAATCGTTCATTATTAATTATGCTGCTTTCTTTTTAAAATCAACTTTATCCTTCATAAGAGAAGAAATAATTTTGAAGAAAATTACCAGAAGAGCTACTCCAACAACTGCTGACAGAATATATCCTGTCCATTCTGGCATACCTGTCATCGAATAATCTGGGAACAGTGTTGAAAGCTCAAATCCACTCTCCATACCAGACGGAGTATATCCCAACTGAGTGCCGCCACTGACAAGTGTCGCCATCTCATCCACGCCCCATTCTCCCCAGGCAGTACCTGTTGCGAGAAGTCCGATCGGTGTCAGAACGATAAGTGCTCCAATTAATATGTACAGTGGTTTGAACGAAGATTTCTCCGGAACATTGTCCAGTGCTGCAGGTGAAACTTTTTCTACAAAAGCCAATACAACTACTGTTAATACAATCTCTGCCAGGCCAAATAACGTAATGTGTCCGACCATCATTGCCGGTATGGACACACTTAACGGATATGGACAATACAGCGCCTGACCTGCTACATTTTTAAACAGCAATGGCTGAATTCCAAATTCAACAGCTGCACAGAATGCCGCTGCATTGATTCCTACATATGCACCAATCGCAGCGCTAAGTTTACGCTTGCCTGTCTTTTTCAGAAGTAACTGATACAGAAAAAATCCTAGATACGGCAGTACAAAAGCCATGTTGAAACAGTTTGCTCCAAATGCAAGAATTCCACCGTCTCCAAAAAGCAGTGCCTGGATCAGCAACGCAATGGATACCGATATGCACCCGGCCGCCGGACTGCCTGTAAGAATTGCGATAAGAGTTCCACCTACCGCATGTCCTGTCGTACCTCCCGGAAGCGGTACATTAAACATCATTCCAAGAAATGAAAATGCTGCGCCAATTCCCAGTAACGGCATCTTTGCCTTAGGTATCTCCGTTCTGATCTTATTGATCGAATATCCCCATACCGGAAGCATGGCTGCCGTCATTACCGCACATGTTGACGGACTTAAATAGTTCTCAGGTATATGCATAGATATACTTCCTTTCCCTGTGAAAACTTTATTTTATTCGGCGCGCACCTCGTAATTAACTGTATTTTATCACTGTGTCAAAGTGTCAACAACCGCCCGGGGGGGATATCTATATATTCATATACAGCATGAATAACGTTCTTTTTTTCATAGGTAATAATCCCCCCGGGAGGCTTGTTTTTACCCCCTGTTTTGTTAAAATATAAACAACACAAAGAACTGTGTTATCTCCCAAATAAAGTGCATGACCTCCACATATTGATGCACATTCAATTCAACCCATAAAAAAAGTACTTCCAAATCCGCGGGAAGTACTTTTTTTATAATCTCTCACACACTCCGCTCAGAAACTGCTGTCCCAGGAATATCCAATCTCTTCTGCAATCTTTTCTGCAACAGAAACATCCAGATTATCACTGATCAGAGCAAGCGTCATATCCATTGCAGCCACCGTCGTACTACAGGAATAATATTTTCCATCAGAAATCCATTTCTCACCGTCTATGTAATCAATTCCAACCGTAAACATCCTCTTCCAGTTTTCATCATACGCATAATCGGCCACCTGTCTGTGGAACAAAAGCCCCGTCCTTGCCAACAGCGCAGAGGCATTCTGGACCATCATGCAAAAAGATGCCTCCTCCACCGCCTGTTTCAGCAGCTGCTGGCCATTTTCTCCCTCCATATGAAGAAAGCTCTTAACTCCCGTTCCGCCCGGGATCAGGAAAATATCCTCAATCTCCACCGGATTCAGCGGTTCTGTCCAAATTTTTATTTCCTGTTTTCCTGTGATCAGACCCCCGCGCAGAGAAATAAAACGCACATAGAAATGCTCCGGTACACGCCCCAAAATCTCCACCGGACCAAACGCATCCATCACTTCAAAATCATCAAACAGAAAAACATTGACTACCATAGTTCCTGCCCTCCAACTATTATTTGCTACTTATTATAGTAATTGCCCTATAAAACCGACTCAATCAGTCTCTTCGTATAATCCATTTTCGGATGATCAATGATCTCATCCGGACTTCCGTATTCTACTGTCTTTCCATGATAAAGAACCAGAACTTTGTCACAAAGTGCCTGTACCAGTGCAAGATCATGACAGATCAGCAGAAATGACAGATTTTCCTTCTCTTTCAGTTCAATCAGAAGTTCCAGTATCTGTTTCTGCACGGTTACATCCAGTGCACTGGTTGCTTCGTCACAAATCAGGATTTCCGGATCTACTGCAAGAGCCCTGGCAATCGCAGCTCTCTGGCACTGACCTCCGCTGACCTGATGAGGATAACGGTCAGCAAATTCCTTTTCCAACCCGCACTTTTCCAGAAGATTTTCCACTCTTTCACGAGTTTCCCTGTGGCTTATCCCCATATTCCGGAGACTTTCCCCAATTCCATCACCCAGCGTACGTCGCGGGTCAAACGATTCCATCGGCATCTGAAAGACCATCTGTATATCCTGGTAAATATCACGCAGAGTCTTCCCTCTGGCATGGGTGATGTCCTTTCCCTTAAGGAAAATCTGCCCATCTGTCACCGGCTCCAGATGTGTGAGCATCCTGGCAATCGTGCTTTTGCCGGAACCAGACTCACCTACAATTCCAAGGCATTCTCCCCGTTCCAGCCCAAAGCTTACGTCATCCACTGCAGTCATGGACTTTTTTCCTGATATAAATACTTTTTTGAGATGCTCAGCTTTCAGGATAATGTCTGTCATTTCAACGCACCTCCTGATTCTCTGCCCGCTTCAGATGAAGCACCGAACTCATCAGTTTCTTTGTATACGGATCTTTCGGATGATCCAGAACAGCCTCAGTTTCTCCATACTCCCTTGCCTGTCCGTTCTGAAGCACCAGTATTCTGTCTGCCATCATCCTTACAACACCGATATTATGAGTTACAAGAATCATCGCGGTATTGTATGTTTTGCGCATAAACAGAAGTTCTTCTGCCACCTGCTTCTGCACGGTCACATCCAGCGCACTGGTAGGCTCATCTGCAAGAAGCAGGTTCGGATGCAGGATCATGGCCGTACAGATTCCCACTCTCTGGTTCATTCCACCCGAAAGTTCAAACGGGTAGCTGTCCAGCACACGGTCACTGTCATCCAGACCGATTTTTTTCATAATCTCTCCTGCACGTTTCCGTGCTTCCTTTTTGCTGATTTTCCCATGTTCAGACACTGCTTCGTATATCTGTGCTCCAATCGTCCGTACAGGACATAATGCGGCTTTACAGTCCTGAAATACCATTCCGATCTCTGTTCCCAGAAGCTTACGAAGTTTTTTTTCGCTCATGTCTGTAAGATTTTCACCTTTGTACCAGATATCGCCTCTTGTAACCAGACCTTCTTCTCCCAGAAGTCCCATGATTGCTTTTATGATCGTACTTTTGCCACTTCCGGACTCACCCACGATTCCAAGGATCTCGCCCTGCTTTACTTCAAAGCTGACATCCTCTACCATTGGTTTTCCATTATAAGAAATTGTCACATGCTCTACACGAAGCAAAGAATTCATAATTTATTTTCTCCTCAGAAATTTTATTCTACATCCAGGTCAGCAGTGATCTCATAGTAATCGCATGGATGTGCTGCCATTCCTGTAACATTTGATTTTGTCACGATTCCCATGTTCAAATGTGATACGAAAAAGAATGCATCATCATCCAGGATATCCTGCTGGAGTTCTACTGCGATCTTACCTCTCTCGTCCTTATCAAAGGTCTGGTGAAGCTTCTCTGTCAGCTTGGTAACCTCTTCATTCTGATACTTTCCATAGTTCTTGGAACCTACAACTGTACTGGTAAAGAAGTACTCAGGATCACCAGTCGGTGCAGTTGTTGTAGAGCTTACATATACGTCAAAATCTCCGTTTTCTGCGAAAGTTCTGTGATCGGAAGTGTTGTTTACCTGCACATCAATACCGATCTCTTTCAGTGTAGCCTGTGCATATTCTGCAAGCTTTGGCTGCTCCAGACGAGTCGGATAAGTCAGCCAGTTGATGCTTAATTTTTCTCCATCCTTATCCACATATCCGTCACCATCTGTATCTGTCCAGCCGGAATCTTCAAGGAGTTTTTTCGCTCCATCCGGGTCATAAGAAACAGTTTCCACTGCATCATTTCCATAAGAAAAACTGCTCGGGAAAGCTGCCTTGGCCGGCACTCCACGCCCCTGCATGATCACAGAACAGAAGCCTTCTTTATCGATTCCCATCTCAACAGCCTTGCGGATATTCTGATCCTGCATAAGCTCTGATTCCATATTAAACTGTCCAAAGAAACAGCGACTGGTCGCGCAGGAATTGATGGTATAATCCGGATTATTTTCAAATAACGGATAGTTGTCATACTGCAATCCATAAGTTCCCTGGATATCCCCTGTCTGCAATGCTGCGGTCAGAGCACTTCCATCTGCAAAGGATTTTACTGTAATATTATCGACCTTGACATCGCCGCCCCAGTAGTCTTCATTTTTAACAAGATCGATCTGGGTAGGTGTAACATTCGTTGCAACATATGGGCCTGTTCCAGCTATATTTGCAGAACCGCCTTCCCCCTGGATTCCATAGTCCATATCAATGATCGCACCGTATGGATCGCCAAGATAATTGATGATTGCCGGACATGGTTCTGTGGTATAAATGGTAAGTGTCAGTCCATCTGCATCAATATGATCGATCTTCAGATCATAAGGTGCACGGTCATGAACTGCGATCAGATCTTCCAGACATTCCTTAACAGCTTCTGCGTCCATGGTACGTCCGCTGGAGAATTTTACCCCGTCACGAAGTGTGATCTTTACGGTTGTATCATCCACAAATTCATAATCGGTTGCAAGCCATGGCTCTACTTCCATGTTGTCATTGTATTTGAAAAGGGTTTCACCAACGCCATAACGAAGTGCACTCCATCCGGAATAATTATCATGTGGATTTAATCCGGCATCTCCCATCTCCTCGCTGTATCCGGTTGTTCCATACACGAATGACTTTTCACTCTCTGCCCATACACCTGTGGACATTCCTGCCACCAGCATTGCTCCTGTAAGAATCGCTGCAATTAATTTCTTCTTCATAATAGTTGTTTCCTTTCTTTATATGCTTATCTCTTTGCTCTTTCTTTTGGATCCATAAAATCTCTCAGTGTATCTCCAAGGAGATTAAATATCATAACGGTTATAAATATGGCAAGTCCCGGTGCAAGCACCATCCATGGTGATATCTGAAGCATACTTCTTCCATCATTGATCATGCTTCCCCACTCTGCCATCGGAGGCTGTACACCAAGTCCAAGGAAGGAAAGCCCTGCAAGTTCCATCATCATAGTTCCAATATCAAGTACAGATGTGACCAGTATCGGACCTGCAATATTCGGTAAAATATGTTTGAACATAATCTTGGGTGTAATGCTTCCTGACAGTCTCACTGCCATCAGATACGGCGAATCTTTTTGTGCAAGAGTCAGTCCCCGGGCAAGTCTGGCAAACTTTGGCCAGCCGATCACCGCCAGAGCTATGATTGCATTCTGAATACCACCACCGAGTACACCTGCTACTGCAAGAGCAAAAACAAGACTTGGGAATGCAAGAAAAAGATCGGATATACGCATCAGCACTGTATCAAGGATTCCCCCGCACCATCCGCAGATGATACCAATCACAGTTCCAAGCACAGTAATGATTGCTACAAGAAGCAGAGTTGCATAAATACTGGTCGTACTTCCCACCAGTACACGCGAAAACATATCTCTTCCATAACGGTCGGTTCCCAGTATATGTTCTGCACTGGGTGGCTTCTGTGCCATCAGAAGATCCTGTACATCCGGATCATATGGACAGAGTTTCCGGGCAAAAGCTGCTGCAAGAAGCAGGATCAGTGCCAGTATTGTAAAAAAGATCAGTTTTTCTCTGACATGATTTTTGCGGATTTTCTGCTTTCGGACAGTAACATTTTTATCTGTGTTATTTATACATCTCATGCTCCGTCACCTCCTAATCTTACTCGAGGATCCAGGTAATGATAAATGATATCCGTGATCAGATTTACAACCACATAAATAATCGCCATCCATGCCACATATGCCTGAATGATCGGATAGTCTCGCATGGTGATCGCATCTACTGCCATTTTACCAACGCCATCCCACATAAAAATTGTTTCAACAATCGTGGTTCCACCCAAAAGGCTTCCTATTGATAAAGCCAGCAGGGTAATGATCGTGAGCATGGAAGATTTCATAACATTCTTCCATATAATTACACTTCCTCTCACACCTCTTGCCTTTGCTCCGGCCACATAGTCCTTATTCAGTTCTTCAAGGATCGTTGCCCTCACCTGTCTGGTATATTTGGATGCCATGGAGATTGCGAGCGTCAGCGTCGGAAGCACCAGACTCTGTAATTTATTCTCTGTTGTAATAACCGGAAACCATCCCAGTTTAATAGAAAGAAAATACATCAACACCAGTGCTACAAAAAAATTTGGCATGGAATTTCCAATAAAACTTAAGAAACGTATCAGGTAATCGCTCCATTTATTATGCTGTACCGCTGAAAGAATGCCGAGTGGAATTGCGATCAGCATTGTAAGCAGTACAGAAGATATTGTGAGCATGATCGTCGCCGGAAGTTTCTCTATGAAAGTTTCATAGACATCCCTCCTGGATACGTAACTCTTTCCCATATCTCCAGTTGCCATTCCCGCAAACCACTTTGCATACTGAACAAGAAACGGCTGGTCGAGACCATATTCTTTTCTTGTCTCGTCAATCACTTCCTGAGAAACTGCCGAACCTGCATTCTCATACATATACGTGACAGCATCGCCGCCTGCCAGACGCATCATGGCAAAAGACAAAAAAGTGATCCCGACTAAGATCGGAATCAACTGAAGAAGCCTTTTAATAATATATTTAATCATGAGTACTCCTTTATGTCTGTCTGAAACAGATCAAATATCCGCACATTAATTCGTTAAATAAAGTCTAACAAATCAAAAAAAAGCACACAACCCCCGGGGAGGGTTATGCGCTATTCTAAAAAAGAATATCTCTCGTGCATTATGGAATAAGTCTGTTTTAACTTTTATGTAGTCGTGGCCACCAAAAAATCGATCAGTTCCTGTACACTTTCGTTAATTTTTTCCCCTTTATGAACAATATAACCGAAGAGCACCTTGCTGTCCCCCATATTCAATGGAATTCCAGGTGTTGTACCCGTTTTATTCTCAGAAAGATAACTTCCACTCACGTTGGAAACCCTGCTGTTTTTCAGCATCTTTTCCATAATATAATCACTGTTGGTCAGCACGGAAATGTCGATATCCTTCCACTGAAAAGACTCTTCATGCACAGAACCAATGTCAAAAAATTCATCCTGATAATTCTGAATAAACCGGACTCCATCCAGATCTTTCAGCTCAACTTTGCTCTTACTAGAGTCATAAAGCTCCGTCTCTTTTCCCGGATAGAACACCACATCCGTCTCATACATCGGAACAAACTGCAGCTTATTCCGGGATATTTCATGCAAAAAATTCTCCTTCTGCTGGCTCAGGATATAAACAAAGCCAATGTCATCCACGTAGTCCCTGACACGATCCATAACGCTCCGGACACCTGCAGTAGTCAGCTGAAAATGATAATTTTTCTCATAAGTTTCGTTATAAAAATCCACAAACTGATTCGCAAACCAGGAGCTCGGGTTCAGCGAAACACGGATCCATTTTGTCATTCCGTGCGCCGCCATATTCTCCAGAGTATCTATCTCATTTGTGATCCTGCACGCATATCGATACACTTTCTGCCCCTGTACAGTCAGCCGGATCCCCCTTGGAAGCCGCTCAAAAAGCTGCATTCCAAGCGCATCCTCCAGTGCCTTGACCACCTTGCTCACACTCGGCTGCGTAGAATAAAGAACCTTCGCCGCATCACTGAAGGATCCCGTCTGTGCACATACCACAAAATACTGTAATTGTTTTAAATCCATATTATTTTACCGTCCTCAACATAAACAGCGGTGTCGGATTATAAAACTCATCTTTCTCCAGATAGATCCTGCTGCTGATGCCCAGATCCACATGGAACTCCTTCAGACTCATCGCTCCCAGAGTCTCCAGATCCCACGCCGGACGACTGTACGAACTGATTGGAAGCTGCCGTTTGATCTCCTCACACTCACGCATCATCTCGTTTCCAAGCATATTGTGGGCATGATTTTCCGGCAGATCTTCCACATTTGAGAAGTCTGTAATTCCATAATTCGCATCAAAATTCAGCAGCACGCCGCCCTTTTTCAGCACACGAAGCCACTCTCCATATGCATGCTTTACGTGCGGCAGTGTCCAGGTCAGATTCCTGGAAACAATCACATCAAACGTACCATCCGGGAACTCCGGATTCTCTGCATCCATCACTGCAAACTCACACTCTGCCTGCTCTTCTTCTGCCAGCTGCTTTGCATTCTTGATCATATCCGGTGTCAGATCAATACCCGTCACCTGATGACCAGCCTTTGCCAGAAGAATCGTAAAAAATCCTGCTCCACATCCCACATCCAGAATGCGAAGCTTTTTATTATTCTTGGGAAGCTGTGCCTGGATCTCATTCATCCAGCGGTTCGCCATCGTACTGTGAAGCTCCGCACGTCTCTGTTCCAGAAAGCTGTCACTCCGCTTTTCCCAGTAGTTAACGATACGCTCTTTTCGCTCATCATAGCGACTTACAATACGTCCATAGGTCACCATCGGACCATTTCCAACCACCTGAAGCGTGCCCGTCTGATACAGGATCACCCCGTCAAATTCCGCTTCACTGACTTCCTTAACCTTGCCTTCATAGTCACGGACTTCACCCAGGATATCACCCTCCTGGATCATGTCACCGACCTTTTTAAATGGATACCAGAGCCCGTTTTCTTCCGCATCCTGATAGCGCACATCCGCTACCTCAAGCGGATAATACGTACGAAAATCCTTCAGTCCCTGATAGATTCCCATGTGACACAGAATATTCCGGACATCTCTTCGAGTCGAACGGACCTCCTCATAATTCCAGTCACCCATGCCGCCACGCTCGATCAGGATACTCGGAATCCCCTGCGAAGCCGCATAATTATATGAGCCACCCGAAGCCACGTTGGATTTTACCATATATGGCACGTCCACCTGCTCCGCCATCTCACGAGAAATCTTCACTACGTTCTCCGGTGCAGCTCCCGCATAATACACATACGGAGTCAGCTTCTCATAATCATCTCCACTGTGCAGATCAATATAAAAATCCGCCACCGGCTGCAGCTCCTGCGAAACCGCCCATGCCAGACGCTCCATCTCCGTACCATCCGGATTTCCTGGGAATTCACGGTTCAGGTTCTTTGCATCCGCCAGCCCCATACTTCCATTACGCGCCTCAAAAGCCGGACGATTCAGCACCTTCACGATAATGATCGTACCAGTGACCTTCTCAATCTTAAGCTTTTGTGAAAGCTCGATCGCCGCCTGGATTCCCACATACTCCCCGGCATGCACACCGGCAGTGATCAGCATCGTCTTACCTGTTCCATGTCCATGAAGCACCGTTGCCGGAAAACGCAGTTCTCCATTCGCCAGTTCCAGCTCGCCATTCCATTTTTCACCAGGCTCAACCGTAATGTTTTTCAGATGAAAAGCATCTCTCTTCCTGCCCGTCAGAAGAAAGATCGGAGAGGAACTGTTGTTAATGATCTCTTCTTCCGTCCAGACCTCTTTCCAGATATTTTCATCACAGGAAACATCCAGAAAACCAGTTTTTTTCATCGTATCCAGATCCCACTTCGGACGTTCCAGACGACTTAACGGAACCTGACGCGCAATCTCTTCCATCTTCTCAATGTCTGTACCGCTGTAGTAATCTTCTACATTCTGCTCTTCTGTCTGCTGACGATCCTTCTCGTATCCGCTGCGTTTCTCTTCATTATATAAATGTCCATACCAGTCTGCATCAAAATTATAAAGAACTCCGCCCGGTTTCAGCACACGAAGCCATTCTTTATATGCCAGATCCGGTCTTGGCAGATTCCAGGTCACGTTTCGCGTCACGATAGCATCAAAGCTGTTACTTTCCACATCAAGAGCCTGCGCATCGCCTGTTTTCCACACTATACACTCCGCTAATCCACCGGCATTCTGCTGTGCTTCCCTCAGCATTTCTTCTGTATAGTCGACCGCCGTCACCTGATAGCCGGCCTCCGCAAGAAGGATCGCAAAAAATCCAGGGCCCGTTCCTACATCAAGGATTTTTATTTCCCCTGGTTCACGTTCCGGGAACGCCTCCCCCAGCAGGCTTAAAAGCTTGTCTCGCCACATCGTCCGTCTCGCATCTGCCATTTCCTGCTGATTATATTCTGAATAACCCCTGGCACGATTCGTCCAGTAGTCATGAATTTCATTTTTCAGATCACTCATAATTATTTTCTCCGCCTAAAATAGTATTCTTTTAGTATATAAAAAAAAAGTCCCCGCCACAACCCTGTGGGGGGGATAGGGGAAAGTTTATCTTTCGTCCTTTTTTCCAAAAAATCCAATCATCCAATTCACAAGAACCGCACCAACCATGCACCCCAATCCATTGTGAATCATGTCATCCCATTCGAACAATCCACGCATTGTGATCAGTTGGCTCGTTTCTATTGTGGCTGATATCAGCACGCCAAATACCAGTGCCTCCTGCCATTTCACCTTCCGGTTCATGATCAGCGGCAGCAACGCTCCCGCCGGTAAAAGCAAAATACAATTCAGCAGATTCTCCTTCAGCAATTCCATATCATGGTACCTGAGTATGGCACTCCATGACCAGAATGGAATCAGTTCACACTGCCGGACCGAACCCGTCCTTGTAAATACTGTAGAACCAAACACAATCCCAAGGAAGACCAGTTCTGCCAAAATCGCAGCTGCCTGGAGCTTATTCATTTTTTCCTTACGTAATAAATAAATCATCATAATAACCGCGATCACCATAATACACGAGAAACAAAAGATTTCCCGGCTTGACCACGGATTATTGTATTCCGTCAAGATCTGATAGATATCCATCTACTGCTCCTTCACATAAAACATTCCAAGTGGTCTTATTATACACTATCTGTCAAATCTTTTGTAAATGTCTCACGTTCTCCTGCATTCTCCCTCCGCCAAATGGATTTTCAATAATAAAACTGCAAAAACTACTTGTAATATATAATAATATGTGCTATCTTGTTTTTATTCAAATCAATTTTAATAAAATAAATTTTAATAAAACTATTTTAAATAAAAGGAGGCTATTCATATGTTTGTTGGAAGAGAACAAGAGCTGGCATCGTTAGAAGAATTTTATGCCAAAGACGGCATTGGCATGACCGTTATCTATGGGCGAAGACGTATTGGAAAGTCTACTCTTATTACCGAATTCGTCAAAGATAAAAAAACTGTATTTTATACGGCAACAAAAATCGGAAAAACCAGAAATCTGGAGCTATTTTCTAAACAAGTGTTAGATTTATTCATGCCCGGAATTGAAAATATCAGTTTTAACAGTATAGAAGCTGTTTTTGATTTTATTGATAAAAATATAGCTAATGATAAGATAGTACTTGTAATAGATGAATTGCCATACTGGGCTGAAAAAGATGACTCTCTTTTATCTATTCTACAGAAATATATTGACACGATCTGGAATGACAAAAATCTGAAAATAATTTTATGTGGTTCAGCATTAAGCTTTATGGAAAATAAAGTGCTCAGTGAAAAAAGTCCGTTATTTGGAAGACGTGATTCACAGATAAAATTAGAAGCATTTAATTATTTAGATTCAGCCAAATTTGTTCCTGACTATTCAAACGAAGATAAAGCAATCTGCTATGGCATTACTGGCGGTGTTGCAAAATATCTTTCCATGATCGATCCGAAAAAAAACATTGACGAGAACATTATAAGATTATTTTTCAGGACAGATGGTTATTTATATGATGAAACCAGAAACTTACTGACACAGGAATTTTCTGATATATCACTCGTAAATAATATTGTGGAACAGATTGCCTCCGGAGTAAATACACTTAATACCATTTCCGGAAAAATTAACGAGAAAGAGCCAACTGTCTTATACTCATTAGAAAAATTAATCAGTGTTGGGTTAATTGAAAAAAAGAAATGTATCACAGAGGAAAAAAACAAAAAGAAAACTCAATATGTTCTAAAAGATTATATGTTCAAATTCTGGTACGAATTTATCCCAAAAGCAACCAGTGTAATTGAAATGGGACAGGGTGCACTTTATTATCAAAAAGCTGTCAAACCATTCTTACATTCATTTATGGGTTCTGTATTTGAAGAAATGTGCCGATACTATACTCTGAATCAGGGAATAACCGGTGCATATGATTGTTTCGTTACTTCAGTCGGAACCTGGTGGGGTGTAGAAAATATTACAGATAAAAACGGTTCTATACGAGCACAATCTGCCGATATAGATATCGTTGCCTTATCTGATATAGATAAAAAAGCAGTTATTGGCGAATGTAAGTTCAAAAACGAAAAAATTGACAAGGGTATTTATGAAACCTTGGTCAGAAGAGGAACTCTTATATCCAATAAATACAAAATTTCAAAATATATTTTCTTTTCTCTATCAGGATATACAGATTGGTTCAACTCATTATCTGATGAAGATGTTTTGCTGCTTACATTAGATTCACTTTATAGGTGAACAATTCTCTGGTTTTTCGCTGTATTTGCGCCCACAATATTTTGATTTATATAACTCATCTTATGTTATCAAGAAAGCCAGTACGGGAATCGAACCCGTATTGGCTTCCAAATTTTAGAATTTAAATGTATCCTTCAATCCCATCCACTTCTGGTCCTTATCGCTTAAGATCAGTGCAGTTCCATCGGCCAGTGTATAGCCTTCTGCGGATGCACTTCCCTGATATTCGCCCTTCAGCTCCGGCCATTCAATCCCAATCTCAGGATCGTTCCATGCCATTCCACCTTCATCATTTGGATGATAAAAATCGTTTACTTTGTAGCAAAATTCTGCTTCATCGCTCAGCACAAGAAAACCGTGTGCAAATCCTTCCGGAATCAGAAACTGTACCTTATTCTCAGCAGAAAGAGTAACCCCATACCACTTGCCATAGGTCTTGGAATCTGCTCTAAGATCAACTGCCACATCAAAAACAGTTCCACGAACCGCACGTACCAGTTTGCACTGCGGATACTGTTTCTGGAAGTGAAGTCCTCGCAGAACACCTTTCACTGACATGGACTGATTGTCCTGTACGAACTTGATATCAATCCCTGCCTCTTTCATATCTTTTTCATTGTAGGTCTCCATAAAGTAGCCACGGTCATCTCCATGAACTGCCGGTTTGATCACACAAAGCCCTTCGATGCCGCCTACATTTTTATCAACTGTAATCTGTCCCATTTTAAAAATCTCCTGCTAATCAGCGGTTGCTGTACATTTTTTCATAATAGTTCTGGTATTCACCGGAAATGATCGTCTCCCACCATTCTCTGTTTTCCAGATACCATTTGATCGTCTTTTTGATTCCATCCTCAAACTTTGTCTCAGGAAGCCATCCAAGTTCACTGTGGATCTTAGTCGGGTCAATTGCATAACGCATATCATGTCCCTTACGGTCACCTACATGTGTGATCAGGCTCTCCGGTTTGCCAAGCTCTTTGCAGATAATCTTAACGATCTCAATATTCTGTTTCTCGTTGTGTCCGCCTACATTGTAGACTTCTCCAACTCTTCCGTTATGGATGATCAGATCGATTGCCTTGCAGTGGTCCTCTACATACAGCCAGTCACGAACATTCAGACCTTCTCCGTAAACTGGAAGCGGCTTGTCTGCCAGCGCATTTGCGATCATCAGCGGAATCAGTTTTTCCGGAAAATGATATGGTCCGTAGTTGTTGCTGCATCTTGAGATAGTCACAGGCAGGCCATAAGTTCTGTGGTATGCCAGGACCAGAAGGTCAGCTGCTGCCTTGGATGAGCTGTAAGGGCTGCTTGTGTGGATCGGAGTCTCCTCTGTAAAGGACAGATCCGGTCTGTCAAGCGGAAGGTCTCCGTATACTTCGTCTGTGGAAACCTGATGATAACGTTTGATGCCATATTTACGGCAGGCATCCATCATCACTGCAGTTCCTTTAATATTAGTGTCAAGAAATACTTCCGGATTCTCGATACTTCTGTCAACATGGCTTTCTGCTGCAAAGTTTACAACCATGTCCGGATGTTCCTCTTCAAAAAGCTTATAAACTGCTTCTCTGTCACAGATATCCGCTTTTACAAAACGGAAATTCGGGTTGTCCATTACTGGCTTCAGTGTAGAAAGATTACCCGCATAAGTTAACTTATCCAGACATACAATACGATAATCCGGATATTTATTCAGCATATGGAAAACAAAGTTGCTTCCAATAAAACCTGCACCACCTGTTACAATAATATTCATGTTTTTCTCCATCCTCTATGTTTTATTATGATGCTATACAAATTATTCAATACCTGTGATCAGGCATCAATGTACTTCCCATCCAGCACATCTTTTAAATACTGTCCGTACTGATTCTTTTTCAGAATCTCATACTCTTCCAGAACCTGCTCTTTGCTGATCCAGCCATTCAGATAAGCAATCTCTTCCAGGCAGGCAATCTTGCGGTGCTGATGAGTTTCTACTGTCTTAACAAAATTTGTCGCATCCACAAGACTCTCATGTGTACCGGTATCAAGCCAGGTAAATCCCTGTCCTAAAAGCTCCACATTCAGAGTTCCGTCTTCCAGATAAATACGGTTCAGGTCTGTGATCTCAAGCTCGCCACGGGCAGATGGTTTCAGATTTTTTGCGAACTCAACAACACGATTATCATAGAAATATAATCCTGTTACACAGTAATTACTCTTCGGTTTTTCCGGTTTTTCTTCAATAGAAATAGCCTTACCGGAATTGTCAAATTCTACAATTCCAAAACGCTCTGGATCATCTACATAGTAGCCAAATACAGTCGCACCCTTGCCAGTTTCCGCGTTCTTCACTGCTGCTTCCAGACGTTTTTTCAGTCCGTGTCCGGCAAAAATGTTATCGCCAAGAACCATCGCAACTGTATCATCACCGATGAAATCAGCTCCGATAATAAATGCCTGAGCCAGTCCGTCCGGTGACGGCTGTACTGCATATGTAAGATTGATTCCGAATTGCTTTCCATCCCCCAGAAGTTCCTCAAACCGAGGAGTATCCTGCGGCGTGGAAATAATCAAGATGTCCCTGATCCCTGCATTCATCAAAACCGATAACGGATAATAAATCATCGGCTTGTCATAGATTGGCAACAACTGCTTGGATGTTACCCGCGTTAACGGATATAAACGTGTGCCGGATCCACCGGCGAGAATGATACCTTTCATAAGTTAATTCTCCCTCCAACACTTAATGTTATATATCTCTTTTACAAAATTCACATAAACAAATAAAATGCTTAATCACACAAAAGGCTATTTACAAGACAATAATACATATTTGATAATATTTTCCATCATTGTCTTAAAACTCCTAACTCATTATCTCATTCACGAGTAACAAGCTTAATACTACATAATTTATAGATTCTACTCACTAATCCATAAAATAGCAAATTAAAACTGCTATTTTTTTGAGTCATTTAATAGCTTACAAAGCTTTTCGCTTCTTTATTTATACAGGCCAATCAAAACCTTCTTGTCCCTTTAATCATCTGAATTGCATTTTTACAAATATTAGTCCGACCATATACTAAAAAATATAATAATGTTGGTATAATTAAACATACTATGCCTTTTACTACTAAATTCGCATAATCAGATGTTAATTCAATATTTAATGTAATCATCCATGTAACACTACAAATCACAATAGTAATCACAAAATATTTCAGATGATATAAAAAATAACTCTTTAATTTTCCTAATCCAAAATAATTTTTAAAAACAATACTCGCTCCCCAAAGAAAATTAAATAAGAATAGAGAGATAACAGTTGCTAAAATAATACCATTAATTCCAAAAAGATAACCAAGAACAATATTTAATATCAAATTTGCAACTGTTTCAACTATAGATCTATATCTCATCTCCCACCACATTCCAGTTGTTGAATAGTATATACTTCGTACATCTCCAACTTTAAGCATATAAAAATATATACACATAAACAACACTGACAAAGGCGAAAGTAACATATCTGTTCCCATCCACAACTTCATAAAAGGTTGTGATAAACATAACAAACAGCATGTACACCATCCAGAAATTTGTAGATATAAAAAATCTATTTTTTTTAATTCTTCATAATTTTCTGCTTTTGATTTCAATGCTACATGATTTCCTATTCCTCCCGTTAACGAAGTTATAAAAATTGCGAGAACAACTGTAACCCCATTAAAAATAGTAAAATAATTATTATACATACCAGTTATTGTTAATCCAACAAATGCTGAAATACAAACACTATCCAGTGAATTTCTTGTTACCCCACAGGCTTTTTGTATAAACGATCCAATTACTAATTTTTTAATACTTTTTAAATATAATGCATCTAATTTTCCAGAACATTTGATAGCTGGAAACATTTTCTTAGTAAACCACCAAATCCATAGATTATTTAACATGGTAAAAATAGGAATACAAATAACATAAAAATAATAATTTTTTATCGTAACTAATATTATAATCTGAGCAATTTGCAATCCACTTTGAGTAAGCAAATTTATTATAGAGTTTATATCCTCTCTTTGATATGCTACAAGGAGCGATTGCTTATAACCAAACATAAAATAACTAATGCAGTTAGCTAACAACTGTATAAGATATATAATATATATATTTATATCTACCGGACACTCACCCTTTATTAGACTTGGTAGCAATGGCATTAATAACAGACCCAAAAACGAAGTTACTATTCCAATAACTAAATATGTTTTTCTGTAAAAGTTCAATAAAGCACATATTTTCTTTGTATCATCTTCTGCAATTGGTTTATACATATGATACACTAATGCCGAACTAATTCCGAGTTCAGTTAATGACAAAACTGATAAGATAGATGTAAACAAACTATTCAATCCCAAATACTCAGAACCCAAATATGTGTTAATAAAAGCTTTAATAAAAAACGGAAAAAACAACAATACAATCTTATTAGCTAATCCAAATATTATATTTCTTTTTGCATTTTTTTTAACATCTATTTTCATTTTTATATCCTATAAATAATAAAATTTACTTTCCTCAAAAATAATAAAATGCATTTCCTTTAAAAGTAATTTACAAATGCACAGCTAACTATACGCTATCTGTGCAAACAAAACTCCAATTATCTTTACATATTTAATTAATCTCAAATGTGTTTCTTATATCATCATGAAAAGAATAGAATTGCTTTTTACTTTTTTTTCTATATTCCTCAAAATCACAATTATATTTTTCATAATTAATGGTAATATCAACTAATTTCTTTGCAATTTTTTTTATATTTTTTCTTCTAATATCAAATTTATAATTTAACGGAATTGGAACGTCTTCATTATTGTTACAACTCCCCATCGTAGAAGTTATGATATTACAATAAGATGTTATAGCCTCCCTTGGTATTCTTTCTGGTCCTGGAAAAACTCCAAGATCAAGATATGCCTTTGCTGAAATCAACGTTTTAAGAACTTCCTCCCTACTCATTCCTTTAATTGGCACAAATTCTATTTCGCTATTTAATTTAGCTGCCTGATTTATGACCATATTAACATACTTCAAATTAACCTTTGCAGTACTACAATTATATGCAACAATATTCTTTTTCTTTTTTTTAATTTCTTTTTCATCTAAAGTAACAAAATACTCTTCTAGTGGCCCACATAAATAATGCATATGATTTAAAGATACCTTTTTTTTCTTTAAATAATCCTCAACATATTTGCAATTATAAAGGTGAAATACTTCTTGGAAATCACTATCACTTAATTGTTGACGTTCGTGCAAGGTCAGCTTAAAATACAAATAAGCAGCAGGATAAAAAACAAAAGGAATATTCTTTAAATATAATTTGCGTTTTGTCCTATAAGCATTGCTAATCATTAGATAATAATCTAATGAAAGCCACCAAACCACCTTTTTTATATATTTATATTGATGCAAAATATCAGCATTTGCTTCTGGAACAATTAACAAATTATCCTCTGAGTCTATTATTGAAGGTGCCATTTTTACACCATTAATTTCATATAACAACTCATCTTTTGAAACAAATTCTCCAACATTTTCAAAATAAACCATATAAACATCAACTCCCTGATTGACTAAAAATTCTGCAAGTTGATGCAATGTTTTAGGTCCTCCTGTTTTTTCATATATAGAAGTAATATATATTTTTTTATATTGTTTTATTTCAATCATATTTTATATCCTTTTCGAAAACATGTATTATTATACAGATCTTTAAAATCAAAATCACGGCTATAATTCAACTGTGCAGTAATTAGAAGAAATAGCATAAACAACGGCTCAATATTAATTGCTGCATTCTCTACAATTCCAAACATCAAAAAATAAATCAGATAAAAAGATGTAACATAATTTATCGGCTCATTAAATTTTTTTCTTGCTAATTTATAAGAATGAAAAACCGTTGTTCCTATGGCTAGTATAAATAAAACTAAGCCAATTACTCCCGATTCACATAATACTTGCAAATACGTATTGTGTACTCCCAATCCATATTTCAAATCATAATTCAACCACCCAATTCCGAATAAAAAATTATTTTTAATTTCAATAATTGCCTGATTCCACAGTTCATATCGACCAGAAGATTTATCACTGGTAGACTTATCATATATCAATTTCAAAACTCTGTATAATATGTTATTATCCGAATTTATAGTTATATATAAAACATAACCCACAATATAGGCTATTACCAAAAGTGCTGCTACTTTAAGACATGCCTTAATCCCCTTACGTACTGTCTCAGCTTTAACTATATACATTATCGAATAGGCGACTAATAAAATAAGTAACTGCCCTCTTTTACCAGTCATAATTAATGAAGTATTAAATAAAGCAATTAAGAAAAAAAATAGCGGTTTTTTCAATTTATCCTTTATTAAAAAAACTGCAAAAATTGCATTTACAATATAAGTTGCGGTAAATCCAGCATTATGTGTAAAACCACTTAAATAATTAACATTTTTCTGAGCTCTAATAATAGTTTGATATACATCTATTCCACTTTTGGCAAGAATTGTATTAACTAAAGGCCACCATTTGTTATAGAAAAATAATTCTAAGAAAACACCTACTGATTGTATAATTCCATTCGCAATCAATATTTTAGCTGCTATAGAATAATCCTTTTCTTTTCCCTTTAAAAAGAACATCAATAACAGAAGTACTGACCATCTTAAGATGGTTGTAATATAAACGCTATCATTTATTATCATCGAAAACAAAATTGCCAGAAAGAAAAAAAACCATAGAATTTCAAATAAATTAATTTTTATATATCTACGTATCCCTAAGCATATTTTCAAACATAGGAGTATATCAATTATTATCAAAGTGCCCTTAATAGTCCAATATGGTAAAAAGCCAAAACTTCCTACATATAAATCTAAACAAATGTATAATGATGTTATTATTATAATTATTTGATTTATGCTAATATTATTTTTAAATTTATACATTTTCTATTCCTTATATATCATTTGACACACTACTCATCCAATCAACTAAATCAACAAATGCATCTTGTAATGTATATTTAGGTTTCCACCCAATACTTTTTATTTTATTTGTATCCATATTTATTTTTAGGGTAGGCGCATATCCTAATTCACTTATATCTTGTTCTTCTATTTTTACACATAACTTTTTGTTTTCAAAAAGATCCACTAACATAAGCGCTATCTCATAAATACTACAATATGTCTCTTCGTTTGAAACATTATATATTTCACATCCATGCTTATCAGAACTAATAACTTTCAAAATCGCTGATACAGCATCTGTGGTATATAAATAACTCCGCTTTGTTTTACCCTGTGTTTTTAAAGTTATATTACGATTTTCTACAATACAACGTGCAAACTCTGCAAAAACCCGTCCATCATGATACTCTACCCCTGGACCAAATGTTTGTGTTAACCTCAAAATACATGTATCAATACCAAATTCACTTGAATAACTATTACATAAATTTTCAGCTAACATTTTGCTTAGTGGATATGAATTTCTTGTCTCATCTGTTCGACACCTAATTTCTTCACTCTCCAAAACCTTTTTTTCATCATTACACACACCATATACTTCCATAGTAGATAAATATACAAATTTATGTGCATGATTTTTTTTAGCTATTTCTAACATATTTTGAGTTCCAAGAATATTTGTCATAATAGTCTCAACAGGCAATTCTACAAAATCCTTACTAGCAGTTTTGCTAACAGTATGCACAACATAATCAATTTTTTCATTAAACGGAGAAATCTTCTTGATATCTTTACACTCTATATACTTGATATTATTCAACTTACCAAATAATAATTCTGCTTTTTTTATATTTCTAACCAACAAATACAATTGACAATTAATATCATATTTCTGATTCGCAACTAAAATTGAATTAACTAATGTTGCTCCTATTAAACCGGTTGCTCCTGAAATCAAAAATCGTTTATTTTTAAAATCATTCCATTGAATACTTTTATCATTCACAAATTTACATATACTTCTGTTATATACTTGATTTTCCAATAACATATATCTCACTCCAACTGTTCATTTTCTTTTGCATCATAAATTGCACGAAACATATAAAAATCATCTGGTGTAGTTATCTTTACATTCTCATAATTCCCATCAACAACATGCATCTTAAGATTTTTACCATAATGTGCCATTAAAGTACATGAGTCAATCTCATTATCAATACCTTTCGAAATAGCTTCCTCATCTGCTTTTAATATATCTCTTAAATAAAAGCTTTCTGGAGCCTTTGCTGTTCTTGATTCATCACGTTCTACAACAGATGAAATTATATTTTCATTATTTACTAAAACAACTGATTCTTTAGTAGGTGCACAGGTTATAGCATTACCATACCTTTTCACGCATGTAATATTTTCTGAAATTACCTGTGGTGTAATTAAAGGTCTTACTCCATCATGAATAAGAACAATATTATCATTTATTCCATATAGACTTTCTGCAGCTTTTAAACCATTATATATAGATAATTGCCCTGTTTTTCCACCTGGAACAATTTTTCCAATTTTATTTAAGCGGTATCTATACTGCATTTCTTGCATGTATTCAATCCAACCTTCTACACAGACAACAATAATCCCGTCAATTTCATCATGATTTTGAAACTTTTCAATGGTATGAACAATAATTGGTTTTCCATGTACCATAAGAAATTGTTTTGGTTTATCCTTCGTATTCATACGAGTTCCAACTCCACCAGCAAAAATAATAGCTATATTCATCTTACTTCTCCTCTCGTTAACACTTTTACAACTATTTCTAAAAGAAGCCAAATAATATTTTCAGAATCAATCCGCCAGTAGACTCTTTTGAATAAAATCTCAATTTCTGTACATTCGCTATTAATGCACACTTGTTTTTCATTTTATTAGCATTTGCCGCTGCAAATAGAACTCTATCCTGACATACTATTTCTGGCCAATATTTATAAACCATCTTCGCAAGTAAACTTCTACCACTTCTTTGTTCCTTATTGCGTATTTTCATAATCTTTGATTTAATATCATATTTCATCCCATATGCATAAGCTCCAACTACATTATCATCATGTTGACGATATTTAATAAAAGCCCTTTCATCATATATTATGGAATCAAATAGACTCGCAACCATCGCAACCCAAACATCATGTATCCTATTTGCCAACAACTCTTTTGAAGGTTGATTTAAATCCAATTGTCTTTTCAAAAATCCATCAAAGACCATTGTACAACCAGCTATTTGATTTTGTTCTAATATAGCAATTGGATTTAAATGTATAATTTTATTTTTTTCATATCTCAAACCTAAACTTTTTCCTGATTTATCAATTAATTCCTGATTCGAAGCATACAGATGTTTCTTATTTTTTTGAAGAACTTCAATTGCAATCCGTATTTTCTTTTCACTCCAAATATCGTCTTGATCTGCAAAAGCATAATAATCATAAATTTCAGGCACAGAATATAATAATTCCATAAAACTATTTCCTACACCAATATTTTTTCCTTCTGTAAGAAAAATATTATTGCTTTTATATTCATAAATAATATTAACGGTTTCATCTGTTGATCCATCATCTCTAATATATATATCGATATTAACTCCTTCTTGCGATAGTATACTATCTATTTGTTCTTTAATATATTTACTCCCATTATATGTACTAAGTAAAACTGCCACTTTATACATTTGCCGCTCCTAACCAATACTTATCTCTGAAATAAAATGACTCTCTTTATTATTTTCTTTCGGGGGAATCATATAATTCTCCCCATACAATCCCTTTAAATATTCATCACAATTATTTGGCACATAAAAAATATGCTCATTAAATTTAATCGTACTTAATGGAAAAAAAACTCTTTTTTCATATATTTCTCCAAAATAATGTTTTCTACCAGTTGCACTTGTTACTAAATCAGTTATTCTGGTTGATGTAATAACTCTATCTACTTTTTCAAACCATACTTCTGGTTTACGAAAACAAAATATTCTTCCAATAATGTTTCTATAAAATAAAAACTTTTTCCCATCTTTATCTCTTTTTAAATATTCTTGTAATAATTTATCTGGGTATTTATAATCCATTACACATGATGCAATTAACATTAGCACATTTGCTCTTATTCCCTTCGCATTTCTCCATATCCTATTAATTGGAACATAATCATACGGAAATATATCAATATAAATACTCTGAGGCTGTAAAGGATTACCTTCTCCTAAAGTCCTTAACACAGTATTCTTTTTATATATTTGCATAAAACGATTTCCGTTTGGATATTTTGTATTAGGACAACGTAATTCATATTTATCTGAAAACTCTTTTTCAAATATTTCTTGAAATTTTATATAGTCCTCCCGGCTTAATGCCATATCCATATCATCATCCCATGGAATAAACCCTCCATGTCTTATAGCACCAAGTAATGAACCACCTACTAGGAATAATTTCAATCCATATTTTCTACATCGCTCATCTAAGTCACATGCCATCTCATATAAGCATTTTTGCAATAAACTCTTTTCTTCTTCACTAATAGGATGAAAATCCTTATTATTCTTAGCGATTTCATTAAGAATTTTTTTATAATTCAGACTCACTTAACTTTTCTCCTAAGATCACTTTTTCAATTTTTACATATGTTTTTTTTCTATTAAATTTTTCTTCAGCACATTTTCTTGCATTCATTCCCATCCGACATCTCAAATCTTTATCCTCAATTAGCGCCTCCAGCTTAGTTGCTAAATCAATTGCATCTCCATTTTCACAATTTAATCCCATATCATATTCTTCAACAAGTTTTCTATATTCATTAGCTTCTTGCGAGTTTACAACCGGATGCCCACACGCTGCATAATCTGCGTGTTTATTGATTATGCTTGCAGCTGCCCCACCTGTAATTGGATTAACTACAATATCACAACTATCAATCAATGCACACATTTCATCATAAGGTACGCGTCCTTTGAAGCAACAATCTACACCTTTTTCTTTAGCATATTTTTCAAATTCTTCTTTTTTGGGGCCGTCTCCCATTATAATAAACTGTACACTCTGACTATCTTTCATACTAATAATTTTTAATGCATCTATTACACATTTAATATCATATGAAGTACCGAGTGTCCCACAATATCCAATGCGTATGACATTTTTTTGCTGATTAATAATTTTATTCTCTTTTACATTTTCATCATATCTTTCTAAATCTGTTCCAAGAAATACTGAACAACCCTGTTGAAGTTTTTTGTTAACTTTCATTGCTCTGTCAATATAAGTTTGAGAAACTGCAACAATTTCATCAGCTTTCCTATAAATTGAATTAGCTATTATTTCGAATGGTTTAAAAATAATATCTTTAATAATAGGAACATCAAAAACCATTTTAAATGCTTCTGGCCATAAGTCCTGAATATCAATAATAAATTTAATTTTGTTTTTTTTACAATATCTTGAAATCAGATATGGACCTGTTAAAGATGGAACTGCACAATAAATCACATCTGGTTTTTTTCTGTTTTTAATATATTTATATAAGTTTAATCCGAATATATAATGCGAATAAAACCTTTTTAAGCAAACATTTTTTTTATATCCTGGTTCTTCAATAAATGTAATTTTAAATGGCCAACTTACCTCCGTTTGATTCCTATGGATTTTTTTTTCATGACAAAATGAACTTGTCACTATTTCAACATTATTTTTTTGATCCAATGATTTTGCCAAATACAAAAATCTATCATTATCATTTTCTGAATAAGTGGAACCAAAATGAGAAACAATTAATATATCCATTTATTTAACCTCAATTATTTTCAACTCATTATATTTCATCATTACACGGCCTTCTTCATATTTTCCAATATAACAATTATTCTTTTTATTGCATAAATTATTAATAATCATCCGCATATGATTTACGCCACACTCATATGCGTGCGGATATCCGCCTCCGAACCGTGGATTAACTTCGCTTATATAGTACTCACCATTTACATCAAAAATATCAATGTCAATTTGTCCTCTATATCCTGCTTCAGAAACAAATTTCTGAATTAATTCAAATAAATTGTCCTCTTTAAATGAAACAGCTTTATCAGTTTCTCCAGCTCGCATTAAAATCTTTTTCTTAGTAAAAATTGATACAACCTCTCCACTAATCATATCAATATAAACATCAGCTCCAATTTCTTGACCATCAAGAAATTCCTGAATCATAAGATTCTCATCATGTGAAAACAATAATTCAACAGTTTCCTTATCATAAACTTTTGAAATTGCAATACTAGCACTACCTTTAGCTGGTTTCACAAATACTGGATATTTTGCTTTTCCTGCTTCAACATCTGCAAAAAACAACTCTTTATCCATATAAGACTTGGCACATTTATATCCATGAGCTGAAAGCCATTTGTACATCTCATATTTATCAAGGGACAGTTCACACAAATCATAGGAAGATCCAATTACCTTCGTTCCAACAGCTGTAAATTTATCCTTATTCTTAGCTAATAACGAAAGTTCTGGATCAATAAGACTTAAAACTCCGTCTATTTTTTCTTTTTGACATATATCAAGAATCACATCAATGTATCCCGGTTCAGTCATTCTAGGCACCGTATAATATTTATCTGCTTCATAAATAGATGGTGCAAGCTCACTCATATCTGTGCAAATAACTTTTCCTTTTCCTTCTAAGGTTTTTTTAAAGTATTGGACAATTTTATTTCTTGTTCCTGAACTTAAAATTAATATATTCATATTTCTAATCCTCTATCATTGAATTCATTACATACTGCTCTGGCTTCCACGCCTTTCGTACCAACTGATACTCTCCATTGTTTTCAAGATAAACATCTGGAAAATATTTTATAAATAACGGAGTCAGGCACATCGTATATGCTCCAACCTTGTCATAAACAATCTTGTCTCCGATACAAAGAGTAGGCATATTGTTTCCCTCAAATAGTCGATCATGTTCCATACACGTATATCCGCTAATAATTTGTTTCGGATGAACTATTCTTTCACCGTCAATTATCAAAGAATAAAAATAACTACTCTTTGTCATCAATGGATCTATACTTGTTCTTGTACCATCTGTAACAACAAATCTATTAAACTCCGTATCTTTTACATCTATTACTGAAGTCACATAGCTAATAGGCGCACCTATCACAGCCATCCCAGGTTCAATAATGAGTTTAGTTTTTTTCTTATCAAAACTCTTAGATAGGATATCTTCCATTATAGAAATGTATTCCTCAAACTGTGGTTTTGTAGATAATCCACCAAAAAAGCCGCCACCAATATCAACATAATCAAGATCAAGGCTAAACTCTTCTTTGACTTTACAAGCAACATTAGCAATCGCTCTATAGATATCTAAACTTCTTGTTTTTGAACTTGTATGTAAATGAATTCCACTTATGTTAACTTTTTTCTCTCTAATTTGCTTTATTGCTTTCCCAAGTTCTCCATTTTCATAACAGAATCCAAATCTGCCACCCTCATTTGGGCATTGCGACTGTCCTGGACACATTTTTTCAATATCAAAATTGATACGAATTCCTATTGATTTTTTTTCTTCTTTTACCTCATCAAGCCAATCTATCTCTCTTTGCGAATCAATATTTACAATACATTCATTTTGAACAGCCTCTAAAAAACTCTCTTTAGTCTTTATTGGACCATTGTAAATAATTTTATTTTTAGTTACGCCTACAAGCTTTGCCAGTTCATATTCATCTTCTGACACAGTCTCCGCATAACATCCTAATGAATCAAAATGTTTGATAATCCACGGAAGAGCATTGGTCTTATATGAGTATCCAATAATATAATTGTTCCAATGTTTTTCTAATGCAGAAGTCAGTTTTTTATAATTATCATCCAACTCATTTTTATGAATCACATAGAATGGCGTCTTAAAATTCATAGCCGCCGCTTTAATTTGTCCCATCAAAATCCTCCATTGTATCTGACGTATCTGATGAAATTCCTTCTTGTTTCAAAAATGCTTTTCCAATCGTCTGAAAAAGAATTTTCAGGTCGCCTAGAAATGTGATTTTTTCTACATATTCACAATCAAGTTCAAACTTATGAGTCCATGAGATTGAATTTCTTCCATTTACCTGGGCATACCCTGAAAGTCCTGGTCTTACGTCATGTCTATGTTTTTGCTTTTCTGAATAAAGTGGTAAATACTGAACTAATAATGGACGCGGACCAATTAAACTCATATCTCCCTTAATAATGTTGAAAGCTTCAGGTATTTCATCCAAACTTGTTTTACGAAGGAATCTTCCATATTTATTCAGTCGTACTTCATCTGGAAGATATTCTCCATTTTTATCTCTTCGATTATCCATCGTACGAAATTTTATTAGTTTAAATATTTTTCCGTTTTTTCCGGGTCGTTCCTGGGTAAAAAATGGATTTCCTCGCATAAAAATGAATCCCAAAATAATAAGAAGTATATATAACCAACAAAAAACAAGTACTGCAGCAAGTCCACATAACAAATCTATTGGCCTTTTTAAATATTTCTCATATGGTCCATATGGTTTGTGCATTTCTCTATCTCCCATTACATACTTTCTTACTCAAAACAAGCCTTTATAACTTCAATAATTCTATCCTGCTGCTCTGCCGTCATCTTATTATCACTTGGCAGACAAACACCTCTCTGGAAGATATCGGCTCCAACATCTTCAATACCACCTTCGATATAGGCATTTGTTTTTGCTCTTCCAGAACCGGATACTGTTACAAACTCGTTCATTCGGTACATTGGCTGCATATGCATCGGTTTCCAGATAGGTCTTCCTTCCGCATTGATACTGGAAATTGCTTCCAGAATCTCTGTCGGACAGCTCTTTTCTTTTTCCGGAATATAGATTGCTTCTATACCACTACGTACTTGTTTGCACATTGCATCTTTATCAATAATCAACGCACTAAGCCAGTAATTAGGCTCACATCTTTTCTCATCAAATGGATTCATCTGAATCGGAAGATCTTTCAGGCCTTTTTTATATCTCTCATATACAACTTTTTTCTGTGCAATGTGTTCTTCCAGATAGTCATACTGTCCACGAATAACACCTGCGATAACATTTGACATTCTATAGTTGTAACCAACCTCTTCATGCTGATACCATGCAGCTGCTTCTCTGGCCTGAGTTGACCATTTTCTTGCTTTGTTTGCAACTTCCAGGTCATTTGTCAGTAAGCATCCACCGGAACTTCCTGTTATAATTTTGTTTCCATTATAAGATACAGCGGCATAATCTCCATAGGATCCACATTGTTTTCCATCCCATGTTGCTCCCATAGCTTCTGCTGCATCTTCGATAAGAAGTGCTCCGTGTTTTTCACAGATTTCCTTGATTTTTTTAATATCACCAGAAAAGCCATAAAGCTCAGCAGAAACAACAAGTTTAACTTCTGGATACATCTCAAATGCTTTTTCAAGTGCTACCGGATCCATGTTCCAGGAATCTCTTTCAGTATCAATAAATACTGGAATTCCGCCTTCATAAACAACTGGATTCAGAGTTGCATCAAAAGTCATATCGCTGCAGAAAACTCTTTTTCCTTCAACTGCTCCGTGTCCGATTTCCGGCTTGCCATAAAGTTTTTCACCTGCAAATTTTACGCAGAGATGAAGAGCCGCTGTACAGCAGGACAATGCCACTGCATATTTAACTCCAGATTTTTCGGCTGCAACTTTTTCAACTTCATTGATATTTGCACCTACTGTTGACATCCAGTTTGTGTCATATGCTTCTTTCACATATTTCATTTCTGCACCGTCATGCATAGTTGGTGATGCAAGCCATACTTTGTTTGGGAATTTTTCAAATCTACCATTATTTATAAATGTCATTTTTTCTATCTCCTAAGAAACAACTATCGTCAATCTCTTCCATACAAATCTCTTGTATAAACTTTATCTTTCACATCTTCCAGGCATTCATCGTATCTGTTTGCAACAATCGCCTGGCTCATAGCTTTAAACTTCTCTAAGTCATTTACGACCTTGCTTCCAAAGAATGTACTTCCATCTTCCAGGGTAGGCTCGTAAATCACAACGATCGCACCCTTAGCTTTGATACGTTTCATAACTCCCTGGATACTGCTCTGACGGAAGTTATCGGAGTTGCTCTTCATTGTCAGTCGGTAAACACCAATGATGCATTCCTTCTCTTCATCTGCGGAGAAATCTCCGCGATTGAAGTAGTCGTAATATCCAGCCATGGACAATACTCGGTCTGCAATAAAGTCTTTTCTTGTTCTGTTACTTTCAACGATTGCAGACATCATATTCTGTGGAACATCTGCATAATTTGCCAGGAGCTGCTTTGTATCCTTCGGCAGACAATAACCGCCATAACCAAAGGATGGATTGTTGTAATGGCTTCCAATTCGTGGATCCAGACAAACACCATTGATGATGTCTTTTGTATTCAGTCCCTTGGACTCTGCATAAGTATCCAACTCATTAAAATAGGAAACTCGAAGTGCCAGATAAGTATTGGCAAAAAGCTTAACTGCCTCAGCTTCTGTAAATCCCATAAATAAAGTATCGATATCTTCCTTGATTGCACCTTCCTGAAGGAGTCCTGCAAAGATTTCTGCTTTTTCACGAGTTTTTTCATCGCAGCTTACGATGATTCGGCTCGGATACAGGTTGTCGTACAGTGCTTTTGATTCGCGGAGAAATTCCGGGCTGAAGATGATCTTGTCAGTGTTGTATTTCTTTCTGACGGATTCGGTATAGCCTACCGGAATCGTGCTCTTGATGATCATGATTGCTTCTGGATTCACACTCATTACCAATTCAATGACTGCTTCAACTGCTGATGTATCAAAGAAATTCTTTTTACTGTCATAATTTGTCGGTGCTGCAATGATGACAAACTCTGCATCTTTGTAAGCACTTGCTCCATCAGTGGTAGCCACAAGATTTAATTCTTTTTCTGCCAGATATTTTTCAATGTAGTCATCCTGAATCGGGCTTTTTTTGTTATTGATCATTTCAACTTTTTCAGGAATGATATCTACTGCTGTTACCTGATTTTTCTGAGCCAGTAAAACTGCCAGAGACAGACCAACATATCCGGTTCCTGCAATTGCTATTTTTCTGTTCATCACTTATCTCCATCTTTCGATTTAATAACTTTTTTACACACTAATAGCCCGCTTCACTCCTCGAGTTCGGCAGGCTAATGCAAATTTATCTTCTTTTCTGTTCTGTCTTTTTCTTTTTCATTTTCATCTTCCATTCAGAACCCAAACCAGCTTTCCTTCAGTTATGCAGTTCGGTCAAAAATAAATCTGTATCAATGTTCTCTTTCTTACATAATTCTCTTCTTATATAACTTCGAGTACTCTCGCGGCTTTTGTAAAAGTCACGGTCTTTGCGGGATCCTCGTGGACTCCGGCGGGCGGTACTCAGCCCGAAAGCCGCACCATATAGATGCAGCCCTCTTTGTAGTTACCTACTTCTATTCGTGATGCGATGATCGCTCATCACATGAAAACAACGACTCTATCGTTGACTTTTCCATTATTTGTTTTTCTGATTTTCCTTAAAGCTATCCAGGCATTTCTGTCCAAGGTTCTGTGCCATATTCAGATATCTGCTTCCGCGATGGCCGTTTTCGCATTGGAAATCCGCACCTTTCCGGCGGATTTTGGCTCCGCACTGGCTGCACACAGAATTGATATTATGCTGTTGAACCTCCAGAACGACGATGCCTTCCTGCCATGCCTTGTATTTCAGTTTTTCTCGGATGGACGGAACCAGACGAAGTGGGGAATTTTTTCCGACGCTTGCCAGAATGATATTTCCATAGTCTTTGTTGTATTCCGGCAGGACCAGAATGCTGGCATTCTGAATTTTGCAATAATTAATGATCTGTCTGCTGATCTGATGTGCATAATGCTCATGCAGATTTTTCAGTTTTTTCCAGTATCGGTAATTTGCTTTGGCATTGCCGCCGCCACCCTGAACGTCCTCGGATCGTTTGATCCTGTCATAGATCTGACGGCTGGCATTCGCGTATTCTCTGCCCCCTTTTATATAGAAGGAACTCTCTCGTTTTCCGGAAGAATCGAGAATACAGCATACTGTACATGCATCCTGACCGGTAAAAACCGCGGAACATATTTTGCTTTCTGCTGTAATACGTTCACGGGCGCCACGTCCGTCTGCCACAGGTATTTTCCACGGGATATGAAGTTCTGCGCGGTCTTTCTTCAAAACCAGTGCCGGGGACATCATCTGTCCTTCTTCCGGAACGGTGTTGCCGCGAAGACGAAGTCTGCACCATTGCCAGCCTTCTCCATCCCAGAGCTTCAGAGAAATCGTATTTTGCTGAAAGTCACGATACATTCCTTTGTAGAATGTCACTGATTCGGTAAAAGCCTCGGTGGGCTGTTCCTGCTCCTCCCTTGCCAGATAGCTTTTGGCTGCTGCCGTGGCAGTATTGATGGCTGCCCTTCGAAAATAAAGAGGAACCTTTTTCCACGGAATGGGATTTGGTACCGGCTGTTTGTCGCGTCCGACGATGGTCAGCTTCTCCAAAATGCGGAGGGCTTCCTGTGTGCCGGGCTGCTCATCCGGAAAGGTTTCCAGATACAGCTGGTAATAAAAAAGCAGGATTTCGTTGTAGAGATCCTGGGTCTGGTGGAACCACTCTGTGTGTCGAAACAGGATATTGTATCTCCTGACTGTGATCGCATAGTACGGCATTTTTTCCATCAAATAGCACCTCTGACTCGAAAAACCGGATATTATATGACTTTCTTTTACTGATTATAGGATATTAATTATCTTATGTCAATCGTTATAACATATCAAATATCCTGTTAAAACACATTCTGGGATATGTAATATCTATAAATTTCCTATCCCAAAGAAATGGAAGATTTCATAACAGCAAAAAAATAATTCTATACGCAAAGAAAGCCCCAGGGCTCACTGTACGAGCTCTGAAGCTTTCTTTTACTTTCTGTATTTATCTTTTGTTCTATTCTTTCCAGTATTTATCGATGTGACTCTGGGCTTCTGCTTCTGTAAGATTGAACTTTTCGATCAGCTTTTTCTTCAGCGATTCCTTAGATCCCCCAAATTCTTGTGCCGTTTCACAAATACCCTTTATCTCACCGATTTTCTCGCCAAGTTCTTTGCCTTTCTGCAGTGCTTTATCTGTCTGCAATTCCAACACTTTTCCACCCACAATATCACCTATTCCTTTCTTCACCGATTCTTCTTTTTTGAATATGTAGTCGGAAATTTCTTTTATAAGCTCAAGCAGTCTGCCATATATCGCTCCCTGATCATAAAGTATCTTGTCCAGGTGTTGCAGTATAGATTCATACTCTTCCAATAGTTTATGCAGTTCTGTTTCACTTTTATTAATTTTCTTTTTATCTTTTTCATATCTCATGATATAAAAAGGTAACAGAAACAGTAGCTTCTTCTGAAAGATTTCATCTTTCGTATACTTCTGCACACATAAAACCGGAACCTGATACCGCACAATTTTTCCGTCCGGCATGATCAGTTCCATTCTGAGGCTCTTTTTTCTTGTACCACGAAGATATATCACCGCTGAGTGTGGAAATCTCATTCTGAAAATTCCATTTTCTTTTTTCACGTTTTCAATGCTGATTGCAAAATCATACTCCACCATTCGGATCACCATTTTCGAGTCACCTGTACTCTGGCATTCGAAATGATAACCTTTTTTTCCAATTCTGAAGTATGAATCAGTAATTTTTTCACCATTCAGCGTCTGGTGTTCATTTCGTAGCTGTTCCAACGGAACATCAAGTGGATAATTTGTTCCAAATATCTCATTGAGCACTGGCACAATCAGCTCCGGCATCTTCTCAAGCATTGTCCGAAATACATTATCAAATGTTGTGTTGTTTTTCGCCATGAGGCTTTTCCCTTTCTGTCTTTATATTTTGCTATCTTACGTACTTTGGGAAATTTCCTCGTATGGTATTTATTCTTTTATTTTTTTAATAAAGCATTCATCTTCTGTAAATGAAAGTAACCCTGCAAATATTTCATCCAGCATATTTTTCAGGCTTAAGGTTTCCACCTGCCTCTCCCTTTTGTTCTATTTTAGCATATCCATATATAGAACTCTATGCATTATTACAAATTCTCTTCTACTTCTCCTACTGCAGGAAGATACTCCACAGACAGATCGTCGGCAATGACAGCAGCGTGGAAAAGATAACCATCTTCGTTGCAAACGGAGAATCGACCTGATATTTCTCTGCGAGGATACTGGTTGTCGCACCCGCCGGCATCGCTGCCAGAAGCACACAAAGACCAAGAACTGTTTTATTCAATGGCAGGAAACTGCATACAATATAAACGACCGCCGGAATAACGACCAGTCTGTGAACCGTATATTTCACGACTGTCCAGTCCCAGAAATCTTTGAGATCGATGTCAGCCAGGATCATGCCAATGACCATCATGGACATAGCAGTGTTGCAGTTTCCAACTGCCGTTACTGCACCGTCAAGTCCAAGTGGCAGTGGAAGTCCCGTAACCATCAGAATAATTCCAAGAACACATGCCAGAATGCACGGATGTGTCATAACCTTTTTCAAAGTTTTCTTTTTGTCACTGGTTCCGGAAAAAACAGCCAGACCGGAAGACCACATCATGATCCTCTGCGGGATCAGGTAAACGCTGGCAAGTACCAGACCTTCCGCACCATAAATTCCCTCCGCGATCGGATTCCCAAGGAAGCCTGCATTTGAACAGATGGTTCCATACTGCAGACATTTATATCGTCCCTCCGGTTCTTTGCGGAACATCACTTTTCCATAAATCACACAGAATACCTGGATGCCTATAGATATAAGAAGGATTTCCAGATATTTCATAAAATTTCCATCTGCTGCACTCTGTGTAAACGCATGAAGAATGTTGCACGGCAGAATCAGATAAATAACAAGGTCATTGATGTTTTTTTGCCCCTGTGGTCCGATGATATGTATTTTTTTCATCAAAAATCCTACAGCTACAAGGAGAAAGATCGTGAGCTGTAATGTAAGAAGTGTTTTCATAATATTCTACTTTCCGCGTGTTTCCTTCCTTTGAAACACCTGCTTCCTTTCTTCTTAATTCATTTTCATCCTCATCATCTCAAATCATACTTTAGTGTAGCACATTGCCGAAATCCTCGCAAGAAGGCCAGTTGTACAGAGTTGTATACAATAATCTGCGAACGATTCCGTTTATATTTAATACATTACTCCACCCATCCGTTGACGGTTCTCCGCATTTCCTGTAAGATAAAAGTAGTTTTTATTTTACCCTGGAGGCTTTATGCATGAACAATTCTGTATGGGAAAAGCGCCGCAAGCGACTCTTTGAACTCATAGAAATCGGCTCCAACTATGATTGTACCCGGATGTTTCGGAACCGCGCGTAATCTGGAGATTTGACGGAAGAAGATACCTGACCATCCAAATGAGGTTGGATATCTCCTTTTTATACAATCTTTTTATTGACGTTCTTCTTATTTATATGCTACAATCTGTGTCTGTAAACAACGATTCTGTTTTTTTCATGTTTACAACAATTTTAATTTCCAAAACATAGTGTGGATTTTTCTGGTCCGACCATTTTTCGCCACACAATTACCCATTGTGGTAGTTGTGCGGCGTTTTTTTATGTCTGCTCCGCCGATACAGATTTTTCAGAAATACCGGCACTTGCAGATGTTTTTATTTGAAAGGAGTTTCTATGAACGACACATTTATGAAAGAAAAGCCGGTCTTTCCGCTGATCATGTCCATGGCCCTGCCAATGGTCATTTCGATGCTCGTAAATTCTCTGTACAATATCGTGGACAGTTTCTTTGTCGCACAAATCAGTGAAAATGCCATGACCGCGCTGTCGCTTGTTTTTCCTGTCCAAAACTTCGCCAATGCGATTGCGATTGGTTTTGGAATTGGTATCAGTTCACAGATTGCCATCTGTCTTGGTGCCGGAAACAGAGAGACTGCCAGCAAAGCAGCCACACACGGGCTTGCATTGTCCGGTCTGCATGGTGTAATTCTGACAATCGGTTGTATCCTTGTGATGCCTGGATTTCTGGCACTTTTTACTGGTGATACAGATGTCATTGACCTTGGAATCCGTTATTCTACAATTGTTTTTCTGTTTGCAACGATAAATACGCTTAACCTTGCCTACGAAAAGATCTTCCAGGGCGTTGGCAAAATGAAGATTACGATGATCGGGCTTCTGGTCGGCTGTGTTTCCAATATCATTCTTGATCCGCTGCTGATCTTTGGCCTTGGTCCGTTTCCGGCACTGGGTATTGAAGGCGCTGCACTGGCAACCGGACTTGGTCAGGTATTCAATCTTGTTTTCTATCTGATCATTTACAAAATGCAGCCAATCCAGGTAAAACTCAGCCGCAGCCATCTCCACCCGGACATGGCTCTGGCAGCAAGATTATACTCTGTCGGCATCCCAGGTGCACTGAATCTTGCGCTGCCTTCTGTCCTGGTTTCTGCACTGAACGGACTCCTGGCAGCCTACTCACAGAGTTATGTCGTGATCCTTGGAATCTACTACAAACTACAGACATTCCTGTATCTTCCGGCAAGTGGAATCGTACAGGGAATGCGTCCGGTCATTGGTTATAACTATGGTGCCGGGGAACATAAACGTGTGAAAAAAATCTATTATGTTACGCTCTGTATGAGTGGTGTGATCATGCTTGTCGGAACGATCATCTGTCTGACTGTTCCGGGACAGCTGATCGGCATGTTTACCACAAATCCTCAGACAATTGCCGCAGGCAAAACAGCACTCCGAATCATCTGTGCAGGATTTCTGATCTCTTCTGTATCCGTCACGGCATGCGGTGCACTGGAGGGGCTTGGCAGAGGAACTGCCTCATTGATCGTCTCTCTCTGCAGATACCTGATCATTATCCTTCCGGCAGCATTTATCCTGAGTCATTTCTTCGGAGCCGTTGGTGTATGGAACGCTTTCTGGATTGCGGAAGCGCTGACCGCCGGGGTATCCTTGCTTATCAGCAAGAGGGTTATCGGGGTATAATTCCCTGATATCCCTCTTTTTTTATATTTTCCCTTGACACATACCCTCACGGGGTATATATTACAAGTATAGCAAATATACCCCTGTAGGGTATGCGATTCAGGAATGCCATCGGCATTCTTGCTGCGAGGTGAAGTCATCTCACATCTGATATAATAAATCTCGAACGAAAGGAAGTTTGCTTATGGATCATAATAACTTTAATGCCAGTTCCTCTACAAAGACAAAAGAAATTATAAAGGAACAAGCAGCTACTCAGGAAAAATCTTGTTGCAGCAATGATAATGCCACCCCATCCGCTCCTGCCTGCTGCTGTACCAGGCACACCGACCGTTCAGAAGCTGACCGCAAGAAACTCATCAACCGTCTGAAACGTATCGAAGGGCAGATCCGGGGAATCATAGGAATGTTGGAAAACGATGCTTACTGCAACGATATCCTCATTCAGTCAGCCGCCGTTAATGCCGCCGTCAATTCTTTTAACAAAGAACTTCTCGCGAATCATATCCGTACCTGTGTGGCTCGTGATATCCGCGAAGGTAAAGATGAAACCATCGATGAGCTGGTTGCAACTCTGCAGAAGCTAATGAAATAGGAGGTAATACAATGGAACAATACAACGTCACCGGGATGAGCTGCGCTGCCTGCAGTTCCCGTGTGGAGAAGGCCGTATCCAAAGTGCCGGGAGTTACATCCTGCTCGGTCAGCCTTCTGACAAATTCTATGGGAGTTGAAGGAACCGCATCCTCTCATGACATCATCACTGCCGTAGAGCAGGCAGGTTACGGCGCATCACTCAAGGGTGCAAATAAAGAACAGGTTTCCATGTCTGAAGCCGAGGAAGCCCTGGAAGATCACGAGACACCGGTTCTCAAACGCCGCCTGATCGCTTCCATCGGATTTTTACTCGTTCTGATGTACTTCTCCATGGGACACATGATGTGGGACTGGCCACTCCCGGCATTTTTTAACGATAACCACGTTGCCATGGGACTTGTCCAGCTTCTGCTTGCCGGAATCGTCATGGTCATCAACCAGAAATTCTTCATTAGCGGATTTAAGAGTCTGTGGCACCGTGCCCCCAATATGGACACACTGGTTGCACTCGGCTCCATGGCCTCATTTATATGGAGTGTCTACGCACTTTTTGCCATGACAAGAGCACAGGTAGACGGTGATTCCGCTGCCGTTATGAACTACATGATGGAATTTTATTTCGAGTCTGCCGCAATGATCCTGACGCTGATCACTGTTGGAAAAATGCTCGAAGCACGTTCCAAGGGAAAAACGACCGATGCTCTTAAGAGCCTCATGAAACTTGCCCCGAAAACCGCCATTGTTCTTAGAAGCGATCAGGAAGTAACCGTTCCGATCGAACAGGTTCACAAGGGTGATATCTTTGTCGTACGTCCTGGTGAAAATATCCCGGTCGATGGTGTGATCATTGAAGGAACCAGCGCCGTCAATGAATCTGCCCTTACCGGCGAAAGCATCCCTGTTGACAAAGCAGCCGGAGATCTTGTTTCCGCCGCAACCGTCAACCAGTCCGGATTTATCAAATGCGAAGCAACCCGTGTCGGCGAAGACACCACTCTCTCCCAGATCATCAAAATGGTAAGTGATGCTGCCGCTACCAAAGCTCCGATCGCCAAGATCGCAGACCGTGTTTCCGGTATTTTTGTTCCGGCAGTTATTACGATTGCAATCGTTACCACGATCATCTGGCTTCTGACCGGACATGAATTTGGCTATGCTCTTGCCCGCGGTATCTCCGTTCTCGTTATCAGTTGCCCATGTGCCCTCGGACTTGCCACTCCGGTAGCGATCATGGTCGGCAATGGAATGGGAGCCAGGAATGGTATCCTGTTCAAAACTGCCGTTTCTCTCGAAGAGGCCGGCAAGGTTCAGATCGTTGCCCTGGACAAAACCGGTACGATCACCAGCGGCCAGCCGGAAGTTACTGATCTGCTCCCTGCAGATGGAATCTCCGAACAGGAACTCCTCACCATGGCATTTGCCCTGGAGAAAAAAAGTGAACATCCGCTCGCGAAAGCGATTCTCAAACATGCTGAAGAACAACATCTTACAGCGCCGGAGGTTATTGATTTCCATGCCCTTCCCGGAAACGGACTCTCTGCAGTGCTCGAACAGGAAACTCTGATCGGTGGAAGCATGAAATTCATCAGCAGCCAGGTAAACGTTCCTGCCACCCTTTCTCAGAAGGCAGAAAAACTTGCAAAAGAAGGAAAAACGCCCCTGCTTTTTGCCCGGAACGGTAAACTGGTCGGCATTATCGCTGTTGCCGATGTTATCAAAGAAGACAGCCCACAGGCGGTCAAAGAACTCCAGAATATGGGAATCCGTGTTGTCATGCTGACCGGTGATAATGAACGCACCGCAAGAGCGATCGGTGCACAGGCCGGTGTTGATGATGTCATCGCAGGTGTTCTCCCGGATGGCAAAGAAAGTGTGATCCGTTCACTCAGGGAACAGGGCAAAGTAGCCATGGTCGGTGACGGAATCAACGATGCCCCTGCACTTACCCGCGCAGATATCGGAATCGCAATCGGTGCCGGAACTGATATCGCGATCGATGCCGCTGATGTCGTTCTGATGAAGAGTCGTTTAAGCGATGTTCCTGCTGCAGTACGTCTCAGCCGTGCAACCCTGAAAAATATCCACGAAAATCTTTTCTGGGCATTTTTCTACAATGTGATCGGCATTCCACTGGCTGCCGGTGTATGGATCCCGATTTTCGGATGGACATTGAATCCGATGTTCGGTGCCGCCGCAATGAGTCTTTCCAGCTTCTGCGTTGTCACCAATGCCCTTCGTCTGAACCTGTTTAAGATCCACGACACAAAAAAGGACAAAAAAATTAAACAAGCTACTTCCATTGAAGTAAAAAATGATTATAATAAAAAAGAAAAGGAGCAAAAAACTATGGTAAAAGTTACAGTTAATGTTGAGGGAATGATGTGCGGACATTGCGAAGCACATGTAAACGAAGCTATTAAGAAAGCATTCGGCGTTGAAGACGTTGTATCTTCTCACGAAAATAACACAACCGTTTTCACAGCACCGGAAAAGGTTGATGAGGACAAGATCCGTCAGACAATCAAAGATGCCGGATACGAAGTAACCGGAATTACACAGGAATAAAAGGAAGCTATGAACAACACACAGGATAAAAAAAAACCAGAAGAAATCCATAACCTGCACTATTATATCGATCACATTCGATATGATATGACCAATCTTATTAAATGGCTGGTTCTGGCAGTACTGACCGGACTGAGCGTAGGCTTCATCAGCAGCCTTTTTGCCAGAGTACTGAAATTCGTAACCAACTATCGTACAGAGCATTTCTGGATATTCTTCTTGCTTCCTGTTTCCGGTCTGATCATTGTTTTTCTGTATCAGAAATTCGGTCAGGAAGATGGCGGAACCAATCAGGTTTTATCAACGATCCGTTCTCAGGATGATGTGCCTTTTCGTTCTGCTCCGCTGATTTTCGTTTCTACGATCCTGACTCACTTTGCCGGTGGATCTGCCGGTCGTGAAGGTGCTGCAATTCAGCTCGGCGGAAGCATCGGCAATCAGCTTGGAAGCTGGTTTCACCTCGATGAAGAAGACCGTCATGTCATGGTCATGTGCGGTATGAGTGCTGCTTTCTCCGCAGTTTTCGGAACACCGATGGCAGCGGCAGTCTTTTCTATGGAGGTCGTGAGCGTTGGCATTATGTATTATGCCGCACTGGTTCCATGTGTGATTGCATCCATTATTGCCTCAAAGTTTGCGGCGGGCTTTGGCATCAATCCGGAATCTTTTCATGTAGTCAATATCCCGGAACTTACCATCGAAACAGGACTCAAGATGGTTCTTGTTGCCGTTGCCTGTGCTGCCATCAGTATTATTTTCTGTATAGCACTTCAGGGTGTCAGCAAACTTTATGCGAAATTTTTAAAAAATCCATATATCCGTATCGTCGCAGCCAGTGCCATCATTATTGTGATCACACTCTTTTTGCGCACCTCTGATTATATGGGTGCCGGAAATAACCTGATCGAGCTTGCTGTCGAGAATGGTCAGGCTCGCCCGCTGGACTTTTTCTGGAAGCTCGTACTCACTGCACTGACCATGCGTGCCGGTTTCCGCGGTGGTGAGATTGTTCCGTCCTTCTGCATCGGAGCAACATTCGGATGTATCATGGGACACCTGATCGGTCTTTCCCCATCCATCTGTGCAGCCGCCGGAATGGCAGCCCTTTTCTGTGGCGTTACCAACTGTCCGATCACTTCCATCCTGATCGCATTTGAGCTGTTTGGCTTCCGTGGTGCGTCCTATTACCTGATTGCTGTATCTATCAGTTATGCCGTATCCGGATACTATGGTCTGTACAAAGATCAGACGATCGTATACTCTAAATATAAAGCCAAGTACATCAATCGTCATACTCGTTTCTGAATTACAGCGATTCTCGCGAAATTAAATTTTTACATATTCCGATGTCTACTACTTTTTAAATAAATAGTTTCAGGCATCGGAATTTTTCTTTTATTTTACTTTCGATTCCCATATATTTTTCTCACAATAACGTAAAAAATGTTAGAAATTTAACGTGTATTTTATCAAAAACTTTACTTGTGCATTGAAAATAATGTGTTAGAATAAAGGTGTATTTTTTAGGAAAAGTAGGAGGAATTTGAATGCGCAAAACAAAAATTATCTGTACCCTTGGTCCGTCTACTGATAAGGACGGTGTTCTGGAAGAACTCGTTAAAGAAGGAATGAACGTAGCACGTTTTAACTTCTCTCATGGTTTACATGATGAACAAAAAGGCCGTATTGATAAATTAAAAGAAATTCGTACAAGACTCAATAAACCGGTAGCTGCGCTTCTCGACACAAAAGGGCCTGAAATTCGTATCCGCGAATTTGAAAATGGAAAGGTCACACTGAAGGAAGGTCAAGAATTTACCTTAACTACAGAAGAAATCGTAGGAAACGAAAAAATCGTTTCTGTTACCTATAAAGATTTATATAAAGATGTCAAACCAGGCAACAGCATTCTGATCGATGATGGTCTGATCGGACTTGAAGTCAAGAAGATCAAAGGTCAGGACATCATCTGTAAAGTCGTAAACGGTGGTGTTCTCGGCAATAAGAAGGGCGTCAACCTCCCTGGTGTAGAAGTAAACATGCCGTTTATCAGCCCAAAAGATCACGATGATATCCTGTTTGGTATTAAAGAAGGCTATGATTTTATTGCAGCTTCCTTTACCAGAACTGCTGCCGATGTCAAAGAAATCCGTGATATCCTTGAGAAAAACGGCGGACATGACATCAAAATCATCGCAAAGATCGAGAACCAGCAGGGTGTGGACAACATCGACAGCATCATTGAAGCTGCAGATGGTATCATGATCGCCCGTGGTGATATGGGTGTTGAAATTCCACTCGAAGACGTACCGGTTATCCAGAAGGATATCATTGCAAAGGTATACAGTGCCGGCAAACAGGTTATCACAGCTACTCAGATGTTGGATTCCATGATCAAGAATCCACGTCCAACCCGTGCAGAGACTACTGACGTTGCCAACGCGATCTATCAGGGTACCAGTGCGATTATGCTGTCTGGTGAAACCGCTGCAGGTAAATACCCAATTGAAGCACTTAAGACAATGGTTAAAATTGCAGTTCGTACAGAAGCTGATGTTGACTACAATAAACAGTTCAGCACTTCTTCAAAAGATCATGCTACAAATGTAACTACCGCTATTTCTCATGCTACCTGCATGACAGCAATCGACCTGAATGCAAAAGCCATCATCGCAGTTACCCGTTCCGGAAATACTGCACGCATGGTTTCCAAATATCGTCCGGGATGCCAGATCATTGCATGTACTCCGGATGAGCGTACCTGGCGTCAGATGAACCTGATCTGGGGTGTAACACCACTCCTGACCAAAGAGGAATACAGCATGGAGATTCTTCTTCTTCACGCTACAGAAGCAGCTGAAGAAAAAGGTTATGTCAAAGAAGGAGATATCGTTGTTCTTACAGTTGGTGTTCCTCTTGGACATCCTGGCAACACAAATCTGCTCAAAGCAACCGTTGTTGGTAAGTATTAATCTGCTTATTGCATCAGAATTAACCATTCTGTAAAATCGTATGCAAAAAAACAAGGTCATTATCTCCTGTTTTGGACGATAATGACCTGTTTTTTTACTCACATAAAAAATCCAGACATATCTGTTGTAAAAACACTTTTATTTCTTATAAACTGTGATTACGATCGGTTCCTGGTTTTCCTCCCCATATGGCTGAATCCAGTATAATTCTTCATCCGGATCTTTCTGTTTCTCCGCTTCAGCACCTTTGGATTCAGAATCTCCTGCTTTGGTATTTTTAGTTTCCAAATTTCTTGCAGCATCTTCGTCTTTTTCAGATGCAGATGTCGTTGCAACCTCGTCTTTCACATACTCAAGTTCCAGATATGGAGCACTTCCATTTACATCATTCAGAATGATCTGGTTCTTTCTGCCCAGAGTTTTCTTATCTGAATACTTCCCATCTTTATCCACCGAAATATTCTGAACCGCCTTATTGATCACACAGGTTCCGGCAGTGGAAGTTGTCAAAATAACATCTTTCTCTGTGTCAGAAACCTTGATGATATTCAATGGTTTTTCATTTTCCGTAAGTGTTATAATAATTTTATTATTTCCATTGCGGAGACGGATTCCCAGCTCAGTGGCAGATTCTTTGGCACTCAGCGTGATCCAATGATCTTTCGGATTTTTCTTATCACTAATAGAAATCGAATGAAGTTTCTTATTCTCACTTGTCAGAGAAAATCCGTTTTTAACCTCATCAATAGCTGTAGAAACTGCCAGATCCGTGATGTTTCCATCGGCATCTTTCTTGATCTCTGTCGTTCCCGCTGGAACTGTCATACCGGTAACTTCCTCTGTTTCCGTCGGATCATCCGAATCTTTCTTTGCAACACAAATCGTACCAACTGCAGTTTCCGGATCATACTCCGTCACAATATCAGTCGAAGTGGAAGATGCAAAAGAAGCATATTCTTCATCAATATCTTCCTCTGACAGGTCTTCCTCTGGCAGGTCTTCCTCTGGCAGGTCTTCCTCTGGCAGGTCTTTCTCTGCACCTTCATTTTTACTATCGGCAGAAGTATCTGAATCAGTGGGTTCTGTTTTTCCGGAAGTACTGTCTTTATCTACGGAAGCATTTTCTGTATTAGAATTCTTATTTTCTTCTGAAGCATCTGTTTTGCCATCTTCTGATTTGCCGTCAGCATCTGTTCCCGGCTTCTCATCCGTCTTTGTATCTGCATCATCTGTTTTACCATCAACAGCATTCGTATTTTTGACCGGAATCTCCGACAGTTCTGTATAATCGCATCCCTGTCTCTGACATTTATATGTGATCACACCTGGTTTATCTGCTGTCGCCTCCTGAATAGAAACTTCTTTCAGTTCATGACCAAGTGCAGCTGTCTCATCTCTCTTTTCTTCGTAGGTGCAGCCATCCACTTTACATTTGTAGATCGTATAACCTCTTTCTGTGCAGGTTGGCAGAACAACTTTGCTTTCTATAAGCTCATGTTCGCCTTCATTGCATGGAGCAGGTTCATTCTCTGCTGCTCTCGTGTCTTCCTTTTCATTATCATCCGTTTCAGCTGTTTTCGCAGAAGAATTCTCCTCAGCATATACTGCGGAACTTCCTGCCAGTGTCATCGCCATGACCACAGCCAGTATCGCTGCACTTTTACTTTTCTTTCTCATACACATTCTCTCCTTTGTACAAAATATGGAGTCAATAAAACAGATTTATCTTATCATTGATTCTATGCTTTGTGGATCTCACATGACTAAAGTCACATGCTCCTCAGTCGCTTTAAGCGACAAGGCTAAATATCGGTGGATACGCCTGTAGCTTAGGATATGCGCAGTCATGCGCTTTTTTCCATGCCAGATATGGCAGGTTCCCACACCACAGGTAGTCCGCTGTATATCTGCCTGTGTTTATGCTGCTCTTAAGAGTTCCATTTCTAAAAATAGTTCTCTTAAGTCCGCATATACACATGAGATCCTACGCTTTACTGAAGGGACTTTTGCCTCCAGCAAAGACCTTTCCGTTGCCGGAAGGGGTTTTAAGAGTTCCCGTATAAAATATCTTGCTCCAATATTATAGGACGCCGAAAGATCACAGTTATATCTTTTTCCATTCTGGAATGTACATAAACTGTGATTACCTGGATCACGGACAACTGTTCCCGACCCATCACAGGCAAGCCTACTGGTATTCCATGCACAGATCCTGGATATCCGCATCCCTCTGCGATGCGCCTGATGTTCACATCTTATCTGGATATCCCTTTTTCTCCACAGATGCAGCTTCTGTTTCTTTCTTCCGGATATCTTTCCTTTTGTTTCCAGATACTCAAACACGATCACATCCGCGTGGTTTTCTTCCGCATATCCTGTAACTGCTCCTGCGATCTTTCTTCCAAGTTCTGTGTTAAGACGCTTCGCATAAGCCCATCTGCTTTTCACCTGTACAGAACCATGTTCCCGTTGGAACCTGCGTATCCGTCCCAACACACGGTACATCCGGTCTTTTTCACTGGGAAAATCAATAAATTTTCTTCCCAGGACAGTTCCATCTGACCGCATAATGGTACAGACTGCATCCGTATTGATCCCTAAATCCACACTGCAGATGATCTGTTCTTTTACAGGTGCCTTTGTAAGCGGCACCTCTTCTATATAAGAAAAACGCAGGAAGTATTTACGATGCCTTTTTTCCAGTACGGGAGCTGCTGCTCTTTTTCCCGCCCAGTATTTTCTCAGATATTCCATATCTATATGGCTGAGACTGACCCGGAACCATTTCCAGTCATGGCCGTCATAAAGTTTCAGGTACGCTCCATCTTTTTCCTCAGTATCTTCACGGTACATCACATCACGGTAAAATACCGGCATAGCATGATTACCACACACCAGCTTCGGCGTGCCGCCTTTCTGATCCATTTTTTCCCACAGTTCCAGCCTTGTCTTATATGAGGATACACTTCCCAGGGCATGCTGGATAGCTGCCCTTCTG
>OLRX01000288.1_pt1 | contig 48068 bp, 39 predicted proteins | sample 1672991 | NCBI WGS metagenome assembly OLRX01 (sample SAMEA3136744, study PRJEB25190) | human gut metagenome | biome: human gut; feature: human-associated habitat; material: faeces | place: Austria | collected 2013
CTGCCGGAGCGGTGCTTAAGCCGCAAGGCGGGAATTGTGCGGTGTTGCCTAAAGCCCAAATCCCGCAATACCCAGCTTTTTGCCGTGGAACTTCACAATATTTCTATGCTTTTAACACATTTGGCAGGTACACTAAAATGCAGCAAAATCCATAGTCCAGAAATTTTTTATAAAGAAAATAGAGAGGCAGGAAACCCGGATGGAAGAAAACGAGATCACATCCCCCTTTGTGGAGGATGCCACCACCCCCGATACGGGCAGCACGCAGCCCACGGCCCCGGCCCCCAAACGCAAAAACTGGTTCCGCCGCCACACCAAGCTGTGCGTGGCGGTTGTCATTCTGGCGGTGGTTGCCGCTGTTGTGGGCAGCCAGCTGCGTAAAAGCAAAGCGGCCGCAGGCGCTTCGGCAGACTATCAGTATGTGCGCACCACGACCCTGAAAACCACCAGCCTGAATGACTCCGTTACCGTGAACGGCACGGTGAAATCCGGCGATGAAGCCAGCGTTACCGTGGCAGATTCCGCCAAAACCTACAAGGTTGCCACCGTCAATGTGGAGGTGGGTGATACTGTGCAGGAAGGCGATGTGATCGCCACGCTGGACACCACCGACCTTGAAAAGCAGATCGAAAACGCAGAGCAAAGCTACAACGATACCCTGCAGCAGGCCCAGACCAGCTATGACCGCGCGGTGGATGAATATAACACCGCAGTGGTGCAGCATGAGAATAACCTGATCGACCTGCAGGCCAAGATTGATGATGCGGACAAGAACCTGTCCGATGCACAGGATGCACTGGAAACCGCAAAGAGCAGCCGCGATTCCGCCCAGAGCGCCTATGATTCTACCTGTAGCAGCTACGATACCATCAAGGCGGCGTATGATAATGCCGCTGCCAGCATCAGCACCTTTACCGATGCCGTCAACGCGGCGGCCAACACCCAGAACGATGCCATCAGCCGGGTAAACAGCGCCATCGCTGCCTACAACGCCGACCCCAGCGAGGCCAACCAGGCGGCCATGAATGAGGCAAACGATGCCCTGAGCGCTGCCCAGGCAGCCTATCAGCAGGCACAGAATGACCTGGCTAACGCGCAAAACAGCTGTTCCGTCACGGAGCTGGGGTTGTATGGCTTTACCGCCATTCAGCAGTCTTTGAACAGCGCGGAACAGACCAAAACCAGCGCCCAGAATGCCATGACCAGTGCCCAGAACGCAGTGGAAACGGCCCAGAACCAGATTGAAACCTGCGAAAGCCAGCAGAAATCCGCCCATGACAGCTATGACCAGGAAAAGAACTATTCCACCATCAAGGCCAAGGCGCAGAGCGTGGAAGACGCCAAAACCAAGCTGGAACAGGCCAAGCGCACCCCCGATACTTTGACCACCCTGAAAGACACCCTGGCCAACTGTACCCTGACGGCCACCATGTCCGGTACCATCACGGCGCTGGATGCAACGGTCGGTTCTGTCTGCACCGGCACCGTGGCAACTATTCAGAACACCGATGCCCTTGTAGTGGAAGTTACGATCCCCTCCAATGATGTGCCGGGCCTGACCACCGGCATGAGCTGCAATATTACCAGCGATGCCACCGGCGATGATGTGATCGCCGGTACCCTGACCCAGATCGACCCCGTTGCCAATGATTCCGGCACGTTCGGCGCAAAGGTGCGCGTGAACGGCGATGCAGACGACCTGCTGATCGGTATCCAGGCCAAGGTGGAAATTGTCAAGAACGCAACCGACGGCGTGTTCACCGTGCCCATTGATGCCGTTGGCACCAAAGAGGACGGCACCCAGTATGTGCTGCGCAAAACCGGCGGCGAAGGTACCGATATGACCTTTGAGGAAGTGACCGTGACCACCGGCGATGCCAACGATTATTATACCGTGATTTCCGGCGATGACCTGAAGGAAGGCGATGTGATCCGCTCCAGCGCCGACCTGACCCAGGGCATTGTGACCGGCAGCAGTGATGATAGCGGCGACCTCTTCTTCACTGCCGGCGGTGATGAACCGATTGGCGGTACGGACGTCCCGGCGGGCGGCCCCGGCGGTGACGTGGGCGGCGGCCCGGCCGGCGGACCGGGAGGTAACTGATATGCCGCAGAATAAACAGGCGTTTGTCAATGCCATTGTGCAAAGCCTTGGGGCGGGGCAGCCCAACCGCTGCCCGCTGATTGCCATGCGCGGCATCCGCAAAAGTTACTATATCGGCCAGCCGAACGAGTTGGAAATCCTGCACGGCATTGATTTGACTGTGTGGCCGGGGGAGTTCGTTGCGATTGTGGGTGAATCCGGCTCCGGCAAAAGTACCCTGATGAATATTATCGGCGTGCTGGACAAGCCGACCTCTGGCGAGTATACGCTGGACGGGGTGGATATCCATAAAGCAGACGATGACGAACTGGCGGGCATCCGCAACAATAAAATCGGCTTTGTGTTCCAGACCTATAACCTCATCGGCCGCCAGAGCGCGCTGAAAAACGTGGAGTTGCCCATGCTGTATGCCGGCATTCCCGGCGGCGAGCGCACCCGCCGCGCCAAGGAGTGGCTGAACCGCGTGGGAATGGGCGAGCGTGCCCGCCACCAGCCCAACGAGCTTTCCGGCGGCCAGAAACAGCGCGTTGCCATTGCCCGCGCCATGGTCAACGACCCGGCGCTGATCCTGGCAGACGAGCCCACAGGCGCACTGGACAGCGAAACCTCCCGCGTGGTGATGAACCTGTTCCATGAAATGCACGAAAAATACCACAAAACCATTGTGCTCATTACCCACAACCCCGCGCTGGCCGAGGAATGCCAGCGGGTGCTGACACTGCACGATGGCCGCATTATTGCCGAACGGAAGGGGAGTGGTGTGCGTGGCGCTCTTTGAATACCTTTCCATGGCGTTTGCCAGCATCAAAAGCAACAAAATGCGCAGCCTGCTCACCATGCTGGGCATTATTATCGGCATTGCGGCGGTTATCGCCATCGAAACCGTCGGCAACAGCCTATCCAGTTCGGTCAGCGACAGCATGTCCGGCACCGGTGCCAGCTCCATCACGGTATCGCTGACCCAGAAAAGCAGCAGCAACAGCGGCTCTTCCAGCGGCGGTGTGCGGCTGCGGCTCTTCAAAAATTCCAGCCCGGATGGTAAAGACCTTATCACGGATACGATGATCGAGGAATTTACCGAAACGTTCCCCGACAAGATCAACTACATTGAAAAAACGCAGCAGGTGGGCAGCGCCACCATTGGCAAGGTGAACGAACCCGATACCACCATCACGGCAACGGTTTCCGGCGTCAACCAGGAAGCGCTGCAAAGCAAGGAGAGCGATACCCCCATCCTGGCGGGCCGCTGGCTGGATGATACCCGCGATGCCGGGCGCTATGTCTGCGTGGTATCCGAAAAATTTGTGCAGCAGGCCGTCGGCGGCAGCAACGCTGATGCGCTGGGCCAGAAAATCACCCTGACCATCAACAAAATGCCGTATACGTTTTATATCAGCGGCGTTTATAAGTATGTAGAAGATTCTTACGCCAGCATGTTTGGCTCTACCAGCGATGACGATATCCAGACCGAAATCTATATCCCGCTGGATGTGGCCCGCAGCATTGCCGGGGCAGGGGATGGCTACCAGAGCATTACCGTTGTGGCATCCAGTGGCACCAATGTGACCGCCTTTGTGGATGTGGTGGGCGATTATTTCGCCAGTTACTATACCCGCAACGACAGCTGGACCGTCAGTGCGTCCAGCATTTCCAGCCTGCTGGAAAGCATGACCGAAATCCTGAACCAGATCTCGCTGGCCATCTCCGCCATTGCGGCCATCTCGCTGTTGGTGGGAGGTATCGGCGTCATGAACATCATGACGGTTTCGGTCACCGAGCGTACCCGTGAGATCGGCACCCGCAAGGCGCTGGGCGCAACCAACACGGCCATTTTGACCCAGTTCATTATTGAATCCATTGTGCTGTGCGCTATTGGCGGCGTCATCGGTGTGGGGCTGGGCATCGGCCTTGGTTCTGTGCTCAGCCAGGTCATGGGCTATTCGGCCAGACCCAGCGTGGCGGCCATCATCATTGCCGTGGCGTTCAGTATGGCCATCGGCGTGTTCTTTGGCTATTACCCCGCCAAAAAGGCCGCCAAGATGGACCCCATCGACGCCCTGCGGTACGAATAAGGGTACCGTTTGTTATTTGCTTATCAGCGCAAAATTGAACCGCATACAGCAAAAATGCTCCCGTTGCACGGGGGCATTTTTTGTGGTATACTTCTGCCTGAATGATAAAAATGGGGTAGTTTTTGCCCTGGGGTGTATCTGAAAAGTCAAAAGTACAGTCTGTTTCGGCAGTTACAGCCGGATTTTGCGCTTGCAAAATGCGGCATCTTCTTTTCTTTCAGATACACACCTTAGAGCGGAAAGGAAAGAAGGAAGGTCTGACAATGCAGACACAACAAAAACTATTTACCAACCGTATGCTGCTAACACTATTGTGGCCGCTGGTGGTGGAGCAGGCGCTGAACGTGCTGGTGGGCATGTCCGATACCGTGATGGTATCCAGCGTAGGCGAAGCCGCCATTTCCGGTGTTTCGCTGGTGGATATGATCAACTACCTGATCCTGAATATTTTTGCCGCGCTGGCCACCGGCGGCGCGGTTATCACCAGCCAGTTTCTGGGAGCCAAAAAGCCGGGGGAAGCCTCCCGCAGCGCGGGGCAGCTGGTTACTTTAAGCTCTATCCTGGGTACGGCTGTCATGGCGCTCTGCCTGCTGCTGCGCGGGCCCATGCTGCGGCTGTTCTTTGGCAGCATTGCGGACGATGTGTTCCAGGCAGCCATGATCTACTTTACCATCACGGCAATCTCTTACCCGTTTTTGGCGCTGTACAACGCGGGCGCGGCCATCTTCCGCTCCGTCGGCAACAGCGAGGTATCCATGCGGGTATCCGTTATCATGAACATTACCAATATTGTGGGCAATGCGTTCTGCATCTTTGTGCTGCGCATGGGGGTTGCCGGTGTTGCGGTGCCCACGCTGGTTTCCCGCGTGCTGGGCGCTGTCATCATCCTGAAACTGACCACCCGGCATGATAATGTCGCCCGCGTTACCTGGGATGGCGTCAAGCACCTGCAGCCCCAGATGGCAAAGAACATTTTGTATATCGGCATCCCCTCCGCGCTGGAAAACAGCCTGTTCCAGCTGGGGCGTGTGCTGGTTGTCAGTATGATCTCTTTGTTCGGCACGGTGCATATTTCCGCCAATGCGGTGGCCAATAACCTGGATGGCATGGGCTGCATTGTGGGCCAGGCCATCGGCCTTGCCATGATCACTGTGGTGGGGCGCTGTGTGGGCGCCCAACAGCTGGACCAGGCCAGCTACTTTACCAAAAAGCTGCTGCTGTGGGATTACATTGCCCAGGGCGCTACCAATGCCCTGATTTTGATCTTCCTGAACCCGCTGCTCAGCGTGTACACCCTTTCGGATGAAACCCGCCACCTGGCCTGGCTGCTGGTTATGATCCATGCGGGCAGCGCCATCTTCCTGTGGCCGGCGGGCTTTGTTCTGCCCAACGCCCTGCGTGCAGCCAATGATGTGCGCTTTACCATGCTTACTTCCATTCTGTCCATGGGAATCTGGCGTCTGGCGTTCTCTTACATCCTGTGCGTTCAGATGGGTATGGGTGCTGTCGGCGTCTGGATCGCCATGGTGGTGGACTGGGTGTGCCGCGTGACCTGCTTTGTGGTCCGCTTTGTATCTGGTGCGTGGAAGAAAAAATGTGTGGCAAAATAATAGGAGGAACCCCCGATGAAGCTTATCAGCTGGAATGTGAACGGCCTGCGCGCCTGCCTGAAAAAAGGCTTTGAGGATACTTTCAACCAGCTGGATGCGGATGTGTTCTGCATCCAGGAAACCAAAATGCAGCCCGGCCAGGCGGATTTTGCCCCCGAAGGCTATACCGAATACATCAACAGTGCTGAGAAAAAGGGCTATTCCGGCACGCTGATCTATACCCGCGTAAAGCCCCTGAACGCCTGGAACGGCATTGGGGTGGAAGCCCACAGCCACGAAGGCCGTGCCATCACACTGGAATTTGAGGATTACTACCTCGTCAATGTCTATGTACCCAACTCCCAAAACGAGCTGGCCCGCATTGACTACCGCATGCAGTGGGAGGACGACTTGCGCGCCTACCTGAAAGACCTGGACAGCAAAAAGCCGGTGATCCTGTGCGGAGATTTGAACGTGGCCCATGAGGATATTGACCTGAAGAACCCCGGCCCCAACCGCGGTGCTGCGGGATTTTCGGACCAGGAGCGCGGCAAGCTGAACGAGCTGCTGGCCGCTGGCTTTACCGATAGCTTCCGCTACCTGTACCCTGATGCCACCGGCATGTACAGCTGGTGGAGCATGCGGTTCCGTGCAAGAGAGCGGAACGCAGGCTGGCGCATTGACTATTTCCTGGTATCAGACCGGCTGGCCCCACAGATCAAAAAGGCCGAGATTTTGATGGATGTGCAGGGCAGCGACCATTGCCCGGTGCTTCTGGAACTGTAAAGCTGCAAAACGTCCAAGAAATATTCGGTGTGTCGAAAAAACTGCGCCTTTCTTTTGCAGAGCATGTGGGTATAAAACATGTAGGGGTGCACGATCTCACCCCGCTGTGGCATTGCCCCGGTACACATTACAAATTTGTGATGGACCTAACGCCAATTTGTAGGGGACGATGCTTCGCATCGTCCCGCATGTCGGACCTTGCCATATATTCCATCACATCATTCTCCGCAAGGCATCGGGCGCACAATGCGCCCCCTATGAAGACCTTTTCGACAATCTGAAATTTTCATGATTTTTTCAAAAATATCTGCTCCCGCTGCAAAATGTCGGGAGCATTTTTCGTATTAGTATACAGAAGCGCTTCCAACAAAGAAAGCGCGCCGGCAGATGAATGCGAAAGGAGGTGTGGGGCACTGAACCAAACAGATTTTACCCAGCTGATGCAGCAATACCAAAAACTGGTTTATACCGTTTGTTTGCAGTTTGTCCACAACCCCCACACCGCCGAGGATCTGACCCAGGATACCTTTCTTTCGGCATGGTCGTCCATTGACCGGTGCGAGCCCCAATACCATAAGCAATGGCTGGTGCGTGTGGCAGCCAACAAATGCAAGGACCACCTGAAAAGCTCCTGGGCGCGCAGGGTGGAGGCACAATCCGACGAAACGATGCCGGAACCACGCGGCACACCGCCGCCCGGCAGCGGCCTGCAAAGCGCAGAGCCGGACCCGCAGGATGAATTTATGCGCCAGACCGATGCCGCAGAGCTGGAAACGATGGTGCGCACCCTGCGCGAACCCTATGGCCGGGCCGCGGCTATGTATCTGCTGGACGGGCTGCCCGTGGCGGCCATAGCCCAAAAGCTGGGCCGCCCGGCACCCACTGTTCAGAACCAGCTGTTCCGCGCAAAAGCGATCCTGCGCAAACAGATCATGGAAAGGAGGCAGGAATAATGGAACAGGCAATGTTTCCGCAAAACGAAAATAACACCACATTTGATAACGAAGCCCTGTTTGATGCTGAAGGCCACCTGACGGATAAGGGGCTGCACGCCCTGCAGGAGGGCCGCCTGGATGAACTGGGCAGCCTGGAGACCGCAGAGCACCTGACCTTCTGTGATTACTGCCTTGCCCGCTATACCGCCCTGATTGAATCGGCCCCCGAAAAGCTGAAACAGCCCATGCGGGACCTGATCCCCCAGGTGCAGGCCCTGATGCGGCTGCGCAGCTTCCGCATTATGACAAACCGCTATGTTTCCACGGCTGCCGCCGTAATGCTGGCCTTTGCGCTGTGGCGGTTCGGGTTCTTTGGCGGCGTTGGTACGGTGCAAAAGCCCGTGCAGCAGCTGCCGGACGTTACCCCCAGAGTGACGGTAAGCCAGGCGCTTGGCGGTATGTTTGACAGTATGAGCAGCGGCCTGAGCAATATGTTCGACGGAATGCAGCTTACCATCAACAGTGGGCTGGCCCAGCTGGCCGACCCGGTTGTGCCCCACAGCAACCCCACCAATAACGGCGGCAGCCCCGCCCACGGAGAGTGATACACTATGAAGAAAAACGCATTTTTGACCTTTATTTTTGCCTGCATCCCCGGCGCAGGGCAGATGTATTACGGGTATATGAAGCGCGGTACCTCGCTGCTGGTCTACTTCTGCCTGTTCATCATGCTGGGCGCCATCATTTCCCCGCTGGTGGTGGGCGTCGCCGTGGTGTATATGTTCAGCTTTTTTGACACCTATGACCTCATCCGCTACCTGGTAGCAGGGGACCCCAAGCCGGATGGCTTCCTACTCCCGCCGGACTGGCAGAATCAGCTCGGCGGTGCCAAAACCAAAATGACCCCCAAAATGAACAAAATCATCGGCTGGTGCCTGCTGCTTACGGGTGCCTATGTGATGTATGACCGCGTGATCTGGCCGATCGTGGAAAGCATTTTTGTGCAGCTGGGCATTCATTGGAGTATGATTTACGCAATCAACGATGTAATCCCGTCCATTGTGGTAGCGGTGCTGCTGATTGCTTTTGGCGGCCGCCTGCTGGGCTTTGGCAAACATGCCCACCACAACGATACCGACGACCTGCCCCCGTACCAGGGCTGAACCGGCAAAGCAAGCAAATTTGAAAAGAAAGTGTAGGGCAGGGTGCAACACAGCACCCCGCCTGGTAGCCCGCGGCCATTTGGAATAAAAACAGCGCCGCCCGATAGCCTGACAATGATTCAACAGACAAAAGAGAAAATGGTGATTCACTATGGAAAACAATTTTAACCAGAATACCCCTGTGCCGGAGGAACCGACCCAGGATACCTGCCAGGATGCCAGCCAGGAAACCACCGTGCAGGCCGCGCCCGAAACGGCCCCCAAGCCCCCGGTCAAAGTGCGGCGGGTGGGCACCTTCAGCCTTGGCCTGATGCTGGTTGCCATCGGTGCCATCCAGCTGGCCCAGATTTTTATGCCGAATGTCAATGTGCTCAGCGTGGTAAAGTATGCCCCGGTGGTGCTGATCGTTCTGGGCATTGAGGTGCTGATTTACGCCGCACGCCCCGATGTAAAGATCAAGTATGACGTCATTTCCATCTTCCTCTGCATTATCATCATGCTCACGGCGGGGGCTTCCGGTGCAGTGGCCGCAGTAGCCCAGGCATTCACTCCCGAAAACGTGACCAAGCGTGTTACCACCGAGGAACAGTACAAGAAGTCTGTTCAGAAGGCACTGAGCAATATCCCCAATGCCCATGATTTTGTACATGATTATTCCATCGATGTCAGCAGCGAGAGCTGGTTCATGGATATGCCGGTGGGTACGATGCACGCAACGGTGTACCTGACCATGAATTACGGTGCCCAGACCACCGCCGAAGAATTTGTGCGCGACTGCATGAAGGTAATGGATGCGGTAAATGCCACAGATATCCCGGTAGAATACTATCGCTTTGATGTGGACCAGAGCAACCTGACCGATGGCGAAGTGTGGAGTGTATGGCTGGATGAGTGGGAAATGCACGGCAACCTGCAAAACATTGCGGCCCATGTTGATACCATGTACTATGTGGACGGCGATGCCTACACCAGCCTGGATGATGTGCCCAAAAAGGACGGCGATGAACTGTTGAACCGCTACATGGCCGCCTTTGGCACCAACCCGCTGACCGATTACCAAAATGAATACGGCACCGTTGAATTTGGTGATGAGCTGGAAGAGTACATGCAGAACCGCGTGGAAAACGAAGCCGGCCAGGACCTGACGGACACTGACAACGCTGGGAAAACCGCAGCCAGTGAGGAAACACCCGCAGCGCAGGACGATGTGACGATGGAAGCCACTGAACCCGCAGCGGGCGCTGCGGAAGCTGCCTCTGAAAATGCAAACTGACATTTGAACAAAAATAATATGTTTGTGCAATTTCGTTAAAAACGACGGAAAAGTTGACCAGATTTTTACGCCCCGCATACGCGGGGCTTGTTGTTTTTGCCTGCCTGAAATGCTACAATACCAATAAGGGCAATTTTGCCCTGTAAATGCGGCCTGCCCGGCGGCGGGATGCAAAATCAGGAGGTACCCCATGCACATCCTTAAAGGCTATACCAAGCAGGAAATCAGTTGGATGATGTACGACTGGGCCAACAGCGCCCATTCCGTTATCATTGTAACGCTGCTCCCCATCTTTTTCGACACGGTTGCGGGCTATACGGCGGACAGTGTTTCCAGCATGTCCACCTGGGGCTATGCAACCAGCATCGCCATGCTGATCGTGGCGCTGGCCGCTCCGTTCCTGGGCGTGTTTGGCGATATCCGCGGTATGCGCAAAAAACTGTTCAGCTTTTTCATGCTGCTGGGCGTTGCAGCCTGCGCGGGCATGGCGTTTACGCCTGGGATGGATTTTACCTCCGGCCCGGTGGCAGCAGGCAAGGTGGCCAGCCTGATCCTGGTTCTGTACATCGTCAGCGTCATTGGTTTTGATGCTTCCGCCATCTATTACGATGCCTTTTTGACCGATGTTACCACCGAGGACCGCATGGATAAAGTTTCCACCATGGGGTACGGCCTGGGTTACATCGGCGGCTCCACCATTCCGCTGCTTATTTTTCTGATCATGAACCTGGTTGGCGTGCCCATGCTGACCTGCCTGGCGGTTGTGTTTGGCCTGACCGCTGTGTGGTGGCTGGCGTTCAGCTTGCCGCTGCTGAAAAACTGCGAGCAGACCTCTGGCAAGCCGTATGAAAAGGGCGATGTTGCCCGCAGCATTAAGGGCGTTGGTACCACCATCAAGGAGATCATTGCCAACAAGCCGATGCTGATCTATATTCTTTCGTATTTCTTCTATATTGACGGCGTGCACACCGTCATCAGCATGGCAACCACCTATGGCACCAACCTGGGGCTGGATTCCACAGGCATGATGCTGGCGTTGCTGCTGGTGCAGATTCTGGGCCTGCCGTTCTGCCTGCTTTACATCAAGTGCAGCGAAAAGTTCGGTGCCCGCACCATGGTGGGCTTTGGCATCTGCGTGTATATGTTCATCTGCATCTTTGCGTTCTTTATGAACAGCCTGTGGCAGTTCTGGGTGCTGGCTGTGCTGTGCGCCACCAGCCAGGGCGGCATTCAGGCGCTGTCCCGCTCCATGTACGGCAAGCTAATCCCGGATAAGGACCGCTCCGGCGAGTTCTTCGGCTTCTTCGATATCTTTGGCAAGTTCAGCTCCATCATGGGCCCGGCTTTGGTCGGCGTTGTCAGCAGTGTGGTGGCAAATGGAATGCTGGGGGCCCAGGGGCTGACCGCTCAGACCGCAACGGCGGAGCAGATCGATGCGATCAACGCCCAGTCCAGCCATTACGGCATTTTGTCCATCATTATTATCATCATTGTGGGCGCGGTGCTGTACTTCGGCTTTTTGCCCAAAGCAGAGCACGCCAAACAGTAAATTTGACAAGATATTCGATTCGCATTACAATATAGGGGTATATTCTGTTCAGGTACACCTGGGGAATATACCCCTTTTTAAGGTATATCTGAAAACAAAGAAAATGCCGGATATTTCGCAAACACAGACAGGATGTAAGGCAAAGAGCCGCAGGAATTCTTTGTGGATTCCAAGAGTTTTTAACGCAAAATCCCGCTGCGTTTGTAGAAACAGAATGGCAATACCGCATAATTCTAAGTGCCGATACGGCGAGCGAGGTGCGGCAGCTGCTAAGCCAAAAGCGCAGATAATACTTTGTGTATTATCGAGCATTTTGGCAACGCAGATGCCGTGCCGCAGCCGCCGGAGCGGTGCTTAAGCCGTCAGGCGGGAATTGTGCGGTGTTGCCAATATATTTTCGACGTTTCAGAGACACCTTAGGGCTATCTCAAAAGGAAGTGACCCCCCTATGCCGGAAGGCTACACCCATGTGCGCACCGCCCAAAAGGCCGCGCATGCCATCCATTATAAATTGCAATGCCCCACAGCGTTTGCCGCCGGTGCCAATGGGCCGGACAGCTTTTTCTGCTATGAAGTGTGGAAAAAGGGCCAAAACCGCACCTATAACCTGCCGCTGCTTGGCAACCGTATGCACGAGGATAAGACCGGCGCCTTTCTGCTGGCCCTGCTGCACCACACCCACACCCAGGCGCAGATCGAGTATACGCTGGGCTTTTTGTGCCACTATGCGGCGGATACCGTTATGCACCCTTACGTTGTGTTCGTCAGCAGCCCCGGCCAGCCCTACGGCATGAAAGGCGGCCACGGCTATTTTGAAATTGCGCTGGATTCCACCCTGCATGCCGAGGATACCGGCGTTTCGGAGGTCCCGGCGGATGATTCCAGCCCGGTGCCGGTCGGGCAGGACCTGGCGGAAATTGCTGCATTGCTGCACCAGTGTATTCTGGAGGTATATGGGCAGGATATCAGCGTGGAAGCCCTGGCGGACAGCTTTTATTACACCTACCGCCTGCGCCGCCTTTTCACCAGCCGCCACGGCGTGCGGCGGGCGTTCTATTGGGTGCTGGAGCTGTTTTTTGGCGGGCGCGGGTTCATCACCGGGCATGTATCCCCGGCACACCTCAAGCTGAACCTGCCGGAGGATTGGACTGACCCCGCCACCGGCGAAGAGCGCCACGGCGGTGCCTTTGCCCTGCTGAAGGATGCCCAGCACCGCTGCGAGCTGTTTATGACGGCCGCCCTTGGCCACTGGATGGGCAAGCTGGACGAGGAAATTCTGGAAAAGACCCTTGGCAGCATGAGCTACATCACCGGTACCGAAACCGAGCAAAGCAAAAGCCAACAAGCGCCGGATGCGGAACAGGCAGGCGAAACCGCCTGACATCCCCGTGCCCGACCTTTGCGGATAGATTATTACAACACGAAAGGAACTAACACCTATGGTTCGTATTACGATGCAGAACGGCAAAACCATTGACATTGAACTGGATGCTACCGCAGCACCGATCACCTGCGAAAACTTTTTGAAACTGGTCAATCAGGGCTTTTATAACGGCCTGACCTTCCACCGCGTCATCCCCGGCTTTATGATCCAGGGCGGCGACCCGTCCGGCAACGGCACCGGCGGCCCCGGCTGGCACATCAAGGGCGAGTTCCTGCAGAACGGCGTGAACAACCCCATCAAGCACACCCGCGGCGTGATCAGCATGGCCCGCGCTATGGACCCCAACTCTGCCGGCAGCCAGTTCTTCATCATGCACCAGGATGCTCCGCATCTGGATGGCCAGTATGCTGCATTTGGCCATGTTGTCAGCGGCATGGACGCTGTGGATGAAATCGCCGCAGTTGCCACTGACTGGAACGATAAGCCCCGCACCCCGGTCGTGATGGAAAAGGTCGAAGTTATCGGCTGACATCCTGACGTAAAATTGTAACAAAAAGCGCATGTGCTGTTCCCGAACCGGGAAAGATGCACATGCGCTTTTGCGTTATGGATAATCGTTTTTCAAAAACAGCAGGGGAGCCGCTTACCCAAAGATGGAGCCAACGTTGCCCAGGAACGATGCCACGCTGTTCAACTGCTGCTGCAGCTGGGCCACTGCGTCCATGGTGGCGGGCAGCTTGGCCATCACATCGTTCAGGGCGTCCACATCGATCTGGCTCAGCTTATCGGCAATGTCGGGCAGGGTCTGCATCATGCTGTCCAGCTGTTCGGTGTCCAGCTTGGCAAGGCTGTCCTGCAAGGTGCCGGCAATCTCGTTCACCTGGGCGCAGGTGGTGATCACCTGGTTATACGCCGTGTTGAACCGCAGCAGCAGCCCGCCCATAATCAGGCAGAGCACCACCACAATGGCAATAGCGGCCCACAGCAGCCGCTTTTGGCTGCGCAGCAGGGCGCGGTTTTGTTGATCCTGCAATTCCAGCTGCGCTTCCACGCGGTCCAGCTGGTGCTTCAGGTCCAGGGCGTCCACCTTGCCGTCACCGGTTTCATCGTCAGTGGCATTCAGGGCGGCCACTTTGGTGTTCAGGGCATCGTCCATCTGTTTGTTCAGCTTTTCCATGGGGCAAAACTCCTCTCTTGTATGGGCTGCATGCGGCATGCTTTGGTTACTGTGGGGCTTTCATCTCAAACCAGAAGGTGGAACCTTTGCCGACCGTACTGTTTACCCCAAAGGGGAAATCATGCTGCTGCAAAATGGCCTTGGTGATGGAAAGCCCCAACCCGGTACCGGTCTTGCCGGCATCCTGGCGGGCGCGATAGTAGCGGTCGAACAGGTGCGGCAGTTCCTCCGGCGGGATGCCGGGGCCGTGGTCCTCCACTTCCACCCGGCAACCGCCGTTTGGCATGGGGATGGCCCGCAGCACAAACACACCGTCCGCACCCATATGGTGGGTGGCGTTGCCCAACAGGTTGTGCAGCACCCGTTCCATCATGGCGGGGTCGGCGCGTACCATGCATTCCTTGTTGGCTTCCAGCTGCAGCGTCCAGCCATTCTGCTCGCACACGGCGTCATAGCGGCCCGCGACCTCAAAGCAAAGCTGGCTCATGTCAAAATCAACGGGGTTAAGCTTTTCTGCACCGCTGGAAACTTTGCTCAGCTCCATCACGCTGTTTACCAGCGCGCTCAGGCGGTCAGTTTCGTCCACAATAATGCTGCACTGTTCGGTGCGCTTGGCCTTGTCATCGCCGGTAATATCGCGCACCGTTTCGGCATAGCCCTTAATTAGGGTCAGCGGGGTGCGCAGGTCATGGCTGACATTAGCCAGGATATCTTTTTCCAGCTGGGCGGAGCGTTTGACTTCCTGTGCCATGTGGTTGAACTCCCGCCCCAGCAGGCCCAGCTCATCATTGCGGACTACCGGCACCTGAACATCATAGTTGCCGTCGGCAATCTCGCGGGCACCCTCCGAAAGCTGGCGCATCGGGCGGGTGAACCACCGGCTGAACAGCGCCGCCACCAACAGGTTGAGCGCAATCAAAAAGATGGCAACCGGAATCAGCACACTGCGCATGACCTCGGCGGCTGTTTCAATCTGTGCCAGGCTGGCGGATACGATCACACCGTAACTGCCGTCTTTGGTCAGGCAGCCCACCAGCATTTGCCGGTTGCCGCCGGATTCAATAATTTTGTACAGCGAACCCTCATTGTACAGGGCATGGCGGGCCAGGATGGCGGTTCGGGTGTCTGGGGTATATACCGTCATGTTATCGCCGAAAGTGGCCATGCTGTTGTGTAAAATGCAGGGGTAAAGCCCCTCCAAAAACTGCACGCTGCGGCAGGTGTTATCGCTGATATCAATGCAACAGTTGTCCACATTGATCACGCCGTTTTCCAGTGCGGTTTTCAGGTTGGACCAGAACGTTTCGTTCTGCAGCGTCAGGGAACCATAATCCCGGCTGGAAATCTGGCCCCCGGCGGAATCAATCATTCCGGCGATCACGCTGGATTCGCGTTCCAGCCGCTTTTGAATGTTGCGGTTGTACATGGGCTGCAGGCCATAGGTGATCAGCCCCCACACCAGCCCAAGGGTCAGCACAGTAATACCGCACAAAAACAGCATCAGCTGGCCCTGCACCCCCAGCGCCCAGCCATGGGTGTGCGGTGCGCTGCCCGGTTGCTTTGGTTTACGCAAAATCGCGGCCCCCTAACGTTACTGTGCGGTATCGGGGTCAAACTTGTACCCCACGCCCCACACGGTAACAATATAGCCGCGGCAGCTGCCAAGGTGGCTGCGCAACATTTTAACATGGGTATCTACCGTGCGGTCCTCGCCATAATAGTCATAGTTCCACACTTTTTGCAAAATTTTCTCGCGGGAAAGGGCAATGCCCTTGTTGTTGACCAGAAACACCAGCAGGTCAAACTCTTTGGGGGTCAGCGGGGCTTCCTGCCCGGCCACCTTAACGCTGTGGCTGGCGGTGTCGATCACCAGATTCCCAAAGGTATACACATTACCCTCGGCAACCGGGGCGGGCATGGTGCGGGCCAGTACGGCCTTCACGCGGGCAACCAGCTCCCGCGGGCTGAACGGCTTTACCACATAGTCATCCGCGCCGCCCTCCAGCCCGGCCAGTTTGTCATATTCTTCGCTGCGGGCGGTCAGCATGATCACCGGTGTCATGATCTTGCGGGTGCGCATCTCGCGCAGGCAGGTCATGCCATCCATAAACGGCATCATAATATCAAGGATCACCAGGTCAATGCCGCCGTTTGCCAGCTCGGCCAGCGCCTGTGTGCCGTCCCCGGCTTCGGCACAGGTAAAGCCCGCGTACTGCAGGTGCTCGCGGATCAAATCCCGAATGCGCGGTTCATCGTCAACGATCAATACTCTTGCCATTTCTAATCCACCTCGTCTGGGCGCAAATCACCCTTGAGTTACTATTACTATACCATAATAACGGCGAACCGTGGAGAATTTGTGAAAACTTTTTAAGATTTTTTCAAATTTTTATCCGCCACGGTCTATTACGCAAACTGTACCGCAATTTTGCTCCGCCAGCTCTTGCAAGCCCGCGGGCAATGCGCTACAATATGGATGCAATGCCCGGTACATATTTTACAACGTGCGCCGGATGAAAAAAGGAAGTTGATCGCATGTTCTGGTTGATTTTGCTGATTGTTGTGGCGGCACTGTGCGCGCTGGTGCTGTTTTTGGTGGCTCCCGCCGCTGGCCGCAAGGAGCTGCGCACCCCCTTTGCGGGCCGCAATTTTGCCCACCGCGGCTATTTTGGCAAGGATCAGCGCCCGCCGGAAAACAGCCTGCCCGCCTTTGTCGCCGCCGTGCAAAACGGATACGGCATGGAGATGGATGTGCAGTTCAGCAGCGACCGTAAGCTGCTGGTGTTCCATGATGATACCCTGACCCGCATGACCGGCACCAAAGGCTGGGTGCGGGATTACCCCTATGACCAGATATGCCAGATGCCGCTGAAAGGCAGCGCCGAGCACGCCCCGCTGTTCAGTGAGTTTTTGCAGACAGTGGACGGCAAAACCCCGCTGATTATCGAGATCAAGAGCCGCCATGAATATACCGGCGAATATCTGGACGCCCTGTGCCACGCCACGCTGGACGGCCTGAAAGGCTACAACGGCCCCTATTGCATTGAAAGCTTTGACCCCCGCGTGGTCGAGCGCATCCGTAAATTTGCGCCGCAGGTACTGCGTGGCCAGCTGGTGGATAGTTACCGTGCTTACCGTAAGGAAGGCGCGAACCCCATCCATGCGTTTGTCATCAGCCACTGCTTTGGCAACTTTATGGCCCGGCCGGACTTTATTGCCTGGTGCCCGGACAAACAGAACTGGGCCGTGCGGCTGTGCGCCCGCCTTGGTGCCATGATGGTTATGTGGACCGCCCTGCCGGAGCATGACCAGGCCGCGCTGGAAAAACAGTACGATGCCGTCATCTTCCAGTGGTACCACCCGGAAGTCAAGTACAAATAAGAACCGCGGTTCTAAATACAGCAGCCCCCTCATATCGTTGCGTAAAAGCATTGCAACGTTTTTGAGGGGGGCTGCATTTATGTTTTTATTTACAGTTACCAAACCTGGTCTGCGGCAGGCGGGGGCGCTTGCCCTTTGCGCTGTCTGCCTGGCTGGCACGGTTACGGCGGCGGTGCGCCTGGCGGGCAAAAGCGTGGCTGCCAGCGCTACAGTGCAAACCACAATTGAAAATACCCAGGATATCGGCACCTACTTTACCGGCTATGGTTTTGAGGTGGACTTGAGCACCGCCGCGGTGGACAAAGTGAAGATCCCCAAAAAGTGGGACGACAGCTTTACTGCCTTTAACCAGGTGGTGGGGGAAAGCGGCCTGACCCTGGCGGACTATAAGGGAAAAACGGTGGAAAAATGGACGGTACTCTGCCCGGCGCGCTCAGATGGCGCAACAGACACCTACTGTGTGCTGCTGGTATATAAAGCAAAGCCGGTTGGCGCCTACCTGCTGGAAAAGCCCTCTGGCGAGGTGAGCGGCCTGATTACCGCGGCCCAAACCGCCGCCGAAGCCGAACAGCAGGCCGCCGAAACCAGCGCCGCTCTGCCGGACGAGGCAGATTATCCCAGCGAGTAAGCAGGAAAGCGAGATATCGTCAGCCCACCGGCATAAAGCGTGTGACTGCTTTGTGCCGGTGGGCCGTTTGGTTATGTGTTAGGGCAACACCGCACAATTCCCGCCTTGCGGCTTAAGCACCGCTCCGGCAGCTGCGGCACCTCGCTCGCCGTATCGGCACTTAGAATTATGCGGTATTGCCTTAAGCTTGCAGAACTTCGCGCTTTTTCCAACTGATAAAGCCGTACAGATCATTAAAAAAGAAAATGATAAAGTTGACGGCCACCGGAAGATACCCCGAATTTGTCAGCGAAGCCAGCAGCCACAGCACGATCAGCACCACATCATTGGCGGCATACCCTAAAGCATAATATGATGACCGCAGCATGGTCAGTGCCGCCGCAAGGAAGCTAGTGATGACAGAGAGGGTGCTGAAAGCAAGATTTGGCGTGTCCAGTGCGGCCAAAATGCGGTAAAACAGCACCGTGACCACAACGCAGCTGGCCAGCAGCCCGGCAAACTGGCGCAGGTTCAACTTCTGGATGGCAACAGCATCGCCGCTCTCGGCAGGGTGCCGCAGCCAGGTGATGGCGGACCATACCGCCATGGGCAGCGCCATGCCCAGATAGGTGATCATCTCACCCCAGTAGCGGAACCGGAAGGAGATGATACCGTATAAAATACTGAACACGATCATCAGCACCTGCGCCCAAACGTTGCCCTTGGCCGCAAACACCAGGGAGGTAACGCCCACCAGCGCAGCAATCAGGGTGAGAGGGTCAAAGTTTGCTGCCAGGATATTGGAAACCAGCACAATAAAAAGCGAACAGAGCCAGAGCAGCCATTCCTTTTTGGTCAGGGTAGAAAACGGATTGTTCAATTTATACGCTCCTTTGATTCTTTTTGTTGGAGAAAGCAAAAATCAAAGGAATAATTCGGGGTCAAGGATCGGGACACCGCGGCCGGATAAAATCACCATATAAGCACCTGAGTGAAACGAGTGTTGAAAACGTAAAGGCAATACCGCATAATTCTAAGTGCCGATACGGCGAGCGAGGTGCGGCAGATGCCAAGCCAAAAGCGCAGATAATACTGGATGCTGCAAAGGTGAGCGCCGCCAGTGGCGGAAACAGCGAACCGAAGCAGGGGCAGCGGTCGCAGAGTGCGAGGGGCTTTTGCCCCCGAAGCACGATGCGGGTACCGCAACCCGACATTATCGAGCATTTTGGCAACGCAGATGCCGTGCCGCAGCCGCCGAAGCGGTGCTTAAGCCGTTAGGCGGGAATTGTGCGGTATTGCCTAAAGTATATCTGAAAAAGCAGAACCAGAACAGATTATACCCTTTTCCAACCCCCTTGGCAATGGGCAAACGTTACGGGTGTTCGGCGGCATACTGCAAAAATTCCGGCGTTTTTGCCCAGTATTTGCAGCCCCAGTTTTCAAAGTTCCATTCGTCCATGTAGTCGTTGCACTCATAGTCAATATAGTACAGCGTATCGCCCTGCAAAATGAAATTGGTGGGAAAATAGTCAATGTTGGTGTGCGCCGGGTACAGCAGGCGGCACATGGCCTGCACCTGGCGGAGGCAGGTTTCGGGCAGGGCATCTTTCAGCACAAGGGTATACACGGTTTCGCCAGCAATGTATTCTTTCACAATGCGTTCCGCTTTGGTGTCAACATCCAGCATACGCGGCATCGGAATGCCGATTTCCTGCAGGTGGTTGTAATCCCGCAGTTCGGCTTCGATCTTATTGCCAAACTGGTAATAGACGCAGGGTTCATGGTGAATCTGCTTAACCACGACCTGCTGCTCGTCCGCCATCTGCGCCAGGTAAGAATACCCGCCTTTGCCCTTGCCCAGCAGTTTGAGCAGGGAGTAGGCATTGCCATTTACCAAAACTGTTTCAGGCATAAAAGCACGCTCCTTGTGGGTTAATCATCAAAGAAAAACAGCTCTTCTACCGTGGTATGGAACACTTTTGCAATGTCCATTGCCAGCTTGAGGGAGGGATTGTATTTCCCTTTTTCCAGGTTCACAATGGTTTCGCGCCGGACGCCGACCAGCTCGGCAAGGTCTGCCTGCTTAAGGCCCTTTGCTTCCCGGTATTCTTTCAGTTTGGTTGATAAGGCCATGTTCAAAGCCCTTTCTTATCCATAAGATAGAAGATGATCGTGCGCACCACCGAAATCAAAATCAGTGCGGCCATCAAGCCATAACCGATGATTTCTGTGGTAAGAACCATACGGCCGACAGCGCAGGTAAAGCCAATCACAATAAAAGCTGCCACGCTGATTTTTAAGCAGATGGCATCGCATCTCCACAGGTTGGCTTCAGCCATTTCATCGGGGGATTCCTGCTTGTATTTTTTGACCCGGATGGCGCGGGAAACGAAATAATAAAAGCTGAAAGCAAAAATAACGTTTTGAACGGTCGTGTAATAATCTTTCCAGTCGTTCCGTGCCCACATCCAATAGTACATGGCAATCAGGATAGAAAAAATGATTTTATCAGCAACCAGTTCCCGTAATGACACCTTTTTCATGGTAAGCCCCTTTCTTTTATCTGCATCCATAAAGTGAGAAATTTCGCACGTGCTATGTGATGAATATATCATACGAAAGCTTCGGTGTCAATAGAAGTGTGAGAAATTTATAACATTCTGTGGAGCGAGGAAAGAGGAGTGGAAATCGGCCGAAACAGAGTCTTGCCGTTATTGTATCTGACAGCACGAGCTTTTTTGGGGGGCTATACGGTTGCTTTGCTGGGGAATATAGTGGGTACGAAAGTGTGTACCTGCAAAAGAAAACGCCGTAGATTCTAACGAACCTACGGCGTTTATTCTGGTGGAGGATGGGGGACTCGAACCCTCGACCTCTGCGATGTGAACGCAGCGCTCTAACCAGCTGAGCTAATCATCCATAACGAACAAGTAATATTATAGCCGGGAAATAGGTGTTTGTCAAGCGTTGGGCAGGGATTTTTTTGTAAAAAAGGCAAAGCGCGGGAAATGTGCGCAGCAAGGGAAAAGTTCAGGGCATAAATAAAATCAGGAATTATGGAGTGGGCGCTATATTTATTCATACAATCTCGTTTATAATAAAAAGACATTCCAATATTGTTGTAAAAACTGGGGGAGAGCGCTTTGTCAAAATTACAGTTGCCGCGCCCGGCAGGCAAACAGCCGGCCGCGGCCCAGCCACAGCCCGAACGCCCGCAGGTGCCGCTGCTGGAAACAGACCCAGCCAAGGGCCTGACCGCGGAACAGGCAGCCCAGCGCATGGCGGCGGGGCTGGATAACCATGCGGCGGCTTCGCCGACCCGGAGCGAAACCGAGATCATTCGGGATAATATTTTTACGTTTTTCAATCTGGTTTTTATCGTGCTGGCGCTTTGCCTGGCATTGGTGGGGTCCTTTGCGAACATGACCTTTTTGGGGGTTGTGATTGCCAATACCATCATTGGCACGGTGCAGCAGCTGCGCAGCAAGCATACGGTGGACCAGCTGACCCTTGTGGCGGCGCATAAGGTGCGCTGCCTGCGGGACGGAAAAAGCATTTTGCTGCCCAGCGAAGAGCTGGTGCGGGATGACATTGTGGAGTTTACCTCCGGCGAGCAGATCTGTGCAGACGCCGTTGTGTGCACCGGCAGCGCTCAGGCGAACGAAGCCCTGATTACCGGCGAAGCAGAGCCGGTGCCCAAGAACGTTGGCGATGTGCTGCGGTCCGGCAGCTTTCTGGTATCTGGCCGGTGCACCGTGCGCCTGACCCATGTGGGTGCCGAAAGCTATGCCAGCAAGCTGGCAACCGAAGCCCGCGAGGGCGGCCACAAGGTTGCCAAGGGCGAGATGATGCGCTCGCTGGATGGGCTGATCCGGGTGATCGGCATTGCGCTGATCCCGATGGGCGTGGTAATGTTCCTAAAGCAATATGTCAGCCTGGAACTACCGCTGCGGGATTCGGTGGAAGCTACGGTGGCGGCACTGATCGGCATGATCCCCGAAGGGTTGTATCTGCTGACCAGTGTGGCCCTCGCCGTCAGTATGGTGCGGCTGGCGCAGCGCAAGGTGCTGGCGCAGGATATGAATTGTATTGAAACGCTGGCCCGCGTGGATGTGCTGTGCGTGGACAAGACCGGTACCATTACCGAGGCCCGGATGGAAGCCGGGGAGCCGCTGCTGCTGACCCCTGATGCCTGGCCGCAGGACAGGGTATACACCGTGCTGCATAGTATTTACGCGGGGACTGAACCGGATAACGATACCGCCCGCGCCATGGTACAGCGCTTTGGCAAACAGAACGGCACGCCTTGGCCACGCCAAAGCGTGGTGCCGTTCAATTCCGCATACAAATGGAGCGCCGCAACCTTTGCCGAGGGCAGCTTTGTGGTGGGGGCACCGGAATTTGTGGCCGGTGCCCGCTATGCCGAGCTTGCTGCGCAGGTGGAGCCGCTTTTGGAAAAAGGCAGCCGCGTGCTGCTGTTGGCTCGCTGTGATGCTGAGCCGGACCCCAAGGTCGGGCTGGATGCTGACAAGCTGGAGTTTGTGGCCCTGCTGCCTGTTGCCAACCGCATCCGACCAGAAGCACCGGAAACGTTCCGCTACTTTGCCGAACAGGGCGTTGCCGTTAAGGTCATCTCCGGCGATAATCCCGTTGCCGTCAGCGAGGTGGCCCGCCAGGCGGGCATTGAGGGCGCAGAGCGTTATGTGGACGCCGCAACGCTGGATACCGACGAAAAAGTTGCCGAAGCCGTGCGCACCTGCACGGTGTTTGGCCGTGTAACCCCCGCCCAGAAGCGCAAATTCGTGAAAGCGTTGCAAGCGGATGGCCACACCGTTGCGATGACGGGCGACGGCGTGAACGATGTGCTGGCCCTGAAGGATGCGGACTGCGGTATTGCCATGGCATCCGGTGCCCAGGCCGCCAGCCAGGTGGCCCAGCTGGTACTGCTGGAATCGGATTTTTCCGGCCTGCCTGCTGTTGTGGCGGAGGGCCGCCGCGTGATCAACAACATTCAGCGGTCGGCATCACTGTTTTTGGTCAAGAATATTTTCTCGTTCCTGCTTACCTTTATCGCGCTGTTCATCACCATGCCGTATCCGCTGCAGCCGCTGCAGCTTTCGCTGCTGTCGATGGTCACCATCGGCATCCCGTCCTTTATTCTGGCGCTGGAGCCCAACCACGAGATGGTGCACGGCAAATTCATCCAGAATGTTCTGCGCGCGGCCCTGCCCGGCGGTTTGAGCGACCTGCTGCTCATTTTGGGTATCGAAGCCTTTGTGTTCGCATTTGAGCTGCCCATCGGCACCCTGACCACCCTGACAACGCTACTGTTGCTGGCTGTTGGCATGGCGGTATTGTGGGATGTGTGCAAGCCGTTCACCGTGGCTCATGGTGTGCTGTGGGGCGGTATGCTGATTTTGGCCGGTGCGGCGATCGCGCTGTTGGGCGGGTTCCTCGGCCTGGAACGTCTGGATATGCGCGGTATGCTGATTTTGATCGTCTTTTTGCTGCTTGTTGTGCAGACGCTGCACAGCATGGAACGCGGCCTGACCGCCGTTGGCGATGCCGCTGCGCTTGTGTGGAAGCGTCTGCCGCGAAAGAGCAAAGCGGAAGAAAACTACTGAATTTCCGCGCAGGAGCACAATAAATAAAAATGGCATGTACTGCTCACGCACAAGAGTGCAGTACATGCCATTTTTGGTTATCCGGGAAGCAGCTGTGAAGGGGGGCAGTTAAAAAAATTATACTTCCAAAATTTTGCCAGTTTCCCCAAATCCGTATAATCCCCAATCACTGCATCCACACCCAGCGTTTCCAACTCGGCGGGCTTTTTCATGGAAGCAATGCCGACCACCTTTCTGTATGGGGGTCAGCGCTTGCCGCCACGCTTTAAGCGCTGGTCGGTGCCAAAAAACTTGAAGATCTGGCAGCTGCCCAAAATGCGGCTGGCTACTTTTTCGGTGTAGCGGGCTTCAAAAATGGAACTATCCACAATGTTGGAAGTGTAAATGGTGGGCCGGTGGCAGAGCATACGGGTGTTGATCAGCTCATACAATACGCTGATGGTCAGCTGGCTGATGTACTCGGTGCCCAGGTCGTCCAGAATCAGCAGGTCGGCCTCCTTGCAGGCATCCAGCCAGGGGTCTTCGGCGGCACGGTCAAAGTGTTCGCGCCCCAGCTGAGCGGCCAGCGCGGCGGAGCTGGTGTACAGCACATCAAACCCGCGGTTCAAAACTGTGTCTGCAATGGCAAGTGCCATGTGGGTTTTTCCCAGCCCGGCACTGCCAATAAACATCAGGCCGCGGCTTTCCGGCGTAAAGCTGTTGGCGTACCGCTGGCAGTAGGCCAGCACTTTGCCCATGTAGTCCCGCGGGGTGCCACCCAGCTCCGGCTCCGGCTCGGCGGGGTAGCGGTCCAGTTCGAAGGTATCAAAGCTGCACAGGGCCAGCGGGCTTGCGGCGTTGATCTCCTCCCGCCGCAGGGTGCGGGCTGCTTCGGCCACGCAGCTGCAGGGACGACCGTTCACCATGCCGGTATCCTTGCAGGTGGGGCAGGTGTAGTGCGGAACAAAACCCTCCGGCCCAAGGCCCAGCGTGGCATAAGCAGCTGTCAAGCGCTCGTCTGCCGTTTTCAGTGCTGCGGCTGCGGCGGTCTGGTCCGCGCCGCGGGCGGCAGCCAGCGTCAGGGTCAGCCCGGCGTGGGTGCGGGCGTCCTCGGCGGCGCGCAGCTCCGGGTGGGCAGCCAGCGCTGCGGCACGGTCACGCTCGGCTGCTGTTACGGCCTGCTGGCGGCGGGCCGCAATGTGGCGCAGTGCTTCGCGGAAGAGTTCATCTTTGGTGCGCATGGCTTATCCCTCCGTGTCATCGTCAAAAACATCATTCCAGTTGGTCTGGAACAAGTCGGTTTTGGGGGCGGCTGGCTTTGCCCCGGTGGTCAGAATGTTGCTGCCCGCGAGCTGGCCCTGACCGCGCACCGCCGATACCGTGGTTAGTCCCTGCGCGTACCAGGAGCGCAGAATGCCGTCCACATAGCGCACCGTGCGGTGATTGTCCGCCCGCAGCAGGGCTTCCTCAATCATGTCCGCGCCAAAACGCCAGTCCTCGTGCCAGCGGGCAATGGCCCCGCGCTCCCAGCGGCTGAGCTGCGCAGGGGCGATGCCAAACAGGGCGGCAGACTCGATGCACCAGCTTTCCCGCTGGGCCTGCTGCTTTAAGTAACGTTCGGCGTCCTCGCCGGTTTCCACCCCGGCATCCCGCCATTTCAAAAGTTCGCGGCTCAGCGCGCCAACGGTGCGGCGGCCCTGGCGGGCAACTTCGGCGCAGCAAAGCAGCACAACATCCGGCTGCCAGCCATCATTCAGATACAGGCTGACCAGCCGCTGCATCTCGGTCCGGCTGAGTGCCTTGCCGAATGCGGTCTGCGCTTCCTCGCATAGGACCGAAACATAAGGGTCGTTCAGGGTGGTCAGGTCGATGGCGGAAGCTTTCTGCATTTCGGTTTTGGGCAGGGGCACATCCCGGTCACTGACCAGCAGCCCGGCACCGGCCCAATACTGCATGGCGCGCTTGGCGGCCTCAATGCTGGGCATGCCAAGATCCCGCGCCATGGTGCGGGGGTCGGTTCCGCCGCCGCCCAAAAGATACAACGCGGCGCGGATGGTATCGCCGTCTGCGCGGGCCAGGTGCGCGAACACCAGCCGCGGCACGGCAACACTTTCCCCATTTTGTTCCGCCAGCCTGTAACCCATGGCGTCAGATCCCCCTTTTACCCCAGTATAATATTAAATATTATACCATTGGCAGGGTAGGGTGTAAAGCGGCAAAACAAGACAGCAAAAACGCAAAAAATAGCAGTTCAACCAAATTGCAGCCCGGCATTTTGTACGGAATTGCCACCAAAAAGTTCTTGCATATGGGGATGTTTTACAATAAAATAAAAGAAAGAGAGCGATTTATCGGTTGAAATGACAGAACAGGAGTGAGACACATGGCAATCAATATGGTCAAATTACCCACCCAAAAACAGGATCTTGTACTGCGCGTGGCAAAGGGGCACTTTGCCACAAGCCACAGCCATATCAATTATTACATTGACGTTACCATGCAAAAGACCCGCCTTTCCGAAGCGCGCGCCGTGGCACTGGAACTGGTCAGCTCCTATACCCACACCACCATCGTGGATACCATCCTCTGCCTGGACGGCACCGAGGTGATCGGCGCCTGCATGGCCAGCGAGTTGACCCGCGACGGCTATGTAAACATGAACGCCCACCAGACCATCTATGTGGTCACGCCGGAACACACCACTGGCAGCCAGTTGCTGTTCCGCGAAAATACCTCCCCCATGATCGCGGGCAAACATGTGCTGATCCTAGCAGCATCCGTTACCACCGGTTATACCGCGCAGGCTGCTGTGGAAGCGATCAATTATTACGGCGGCCAGGTGGTTGGCATTGGCGCAATCTTTGCCACCCAGACAGAGTGCGCAGGCTACCCCGTTACTTCCATCTTTAACCCCAACGACCTTGGCGATTACCAGAGCTATGATTCCCGCGACTGCCCGTGGTGCAAACAGAGCAAACGCATTGACGCACTGGTCAACAGCTTTGGCTATTCCAGCCTGTAACATAAAAATATACAGCCTGTGGTGGAACTGCGCCTGCAATCCGCCGCAGGCTTTTGTGTTGCCATAGGAAACAGAGCGGCACCCGATAACATGGGTGCCGCTTTTGCTGTCACAAAATGTGGGGACGGCGTGTTAGAGAAGTGAAAGGCCTTTCTGAATAAAGGAAAAAGGAGGGAGAAGAGAATGTTCTCGGCAGATACCTTGCAGCAGGCATTGGTGCAGGATTATGGCCGCCTGTGTACATTGGCAAAAAAAAATTTGCAGGACAGCCATCTGGCGCAGGATGCTGTGCAGGAAAGCTGGCTCCGGCTGAACCGGGCACGGCCTGATACGACCGATGCGGAAAAGCTGCGCCATTTGCTGCTGGTCACGGTGCGCCATACGGCCCTGAACATGCGGCGGAGCCGGCGGGCCGAACCGGCAGAAGATGCAGTATTTGCCGCCCTGTCGGATGCTGGCCCGCTGCCGCAGGAAAAGCTGGAACGCAGCGAGGCCGTGCGCTGCCTGCTGGCGGCAATGCAGACGCTGGAAGAAACCGACCGCGCCATCTTGCAGCTGCAATACGGGCAGGGCATGACCGGGGCACAAATTGCGGCAGCACTGGGGCTGCACGCCGCTACGGTGCGCCAGCGCAGCCGCCGCGCCCGGCAAAAGCTGAAACAATTACTGGAACAGGAGGGCCTGACCTTATGAAAGAACCATTGGATGAACTGCTGGTGCAGGCGTGCGCCGCCCAGCAACGCGCGGATCTGGCGGCGCTGGAACAGCTGGAACCAGCCAATGTGCCAATGCCATTTGTGCCGCAGGTGCGCCGCACACCCCGGCGGCTGCTGAAAACGGTCATCATAGCCGCCGTCTGCGCAGCATTGGTTACCACCGTGTATGCCTTTTGGCCTGAAGTTGCCGTAATACTGGAGGGCAGCCGGGCATACCTTGCCGTGCAGGAAGCGCCGCAGACCGACATCCCCATGGAACAAATGCAGCTGACCTATGTTCCGGAAGGATGTACCGTAGCATGGGACGACAGCACCTATCAGAAATACGGCGTGTACTACTGCCTGATTGATAATGGCAAACAGGGCAGGGAACAGCAGCTGCTGGGGATTGCCCAAATGCCGCTGGAAAGCAAAATCAATATCCAAGGAAGCGGACCGGATGATGCAATCACAGAGGAAGATGAAGAAAACATTGCACAGCAGTTCGTGCTTGTGGATGATATTGCAGCTTTGACGGCAGAAGAGATTCAGGAACGCAGCGTAGTGACATGGGCAGCAGGGGACAGCTACTATGTGGCATCGGTGTACCGTTGGCAGGATAAAGCGGAAGTGGTGGAGATTTTGCAGGGGATACGATAGCTTTGTAAAGGAGCAATAACAATGAAAAAATTATAATAGCAATTAGTATGATGCTGGCTATGAACATCTTTTTAGCAGTTCCTGCATTAGCAGAAAATTATCAGGAGTATGGTCTATATGATAGTGATGGAAACTACAAGGGGATGTTTTATTCGATAGAAGAGATTAATGATTTTTTAGAAGAAACAATGACAGCAGATGCACGATATATAAAATGCGATGGGGTAAATAAACATGGAGACAAGACTTATACAGTGATTAGAGAGGCGGATTACTATTGGTGGATAGATAATAATATGAAACGTGTATACCAGCGTATAGTATATTGCGCTTATTGCAATGTCCAAATAAGTTGTGAAGATTTCGTATACTAAACGGATGTAGAAAACATAAATAATGAACGCATTTTAAGTAATATATACTGACAAAAATCCGCCCCTTTTTTGCAAAAGGAGCGGATTTTTTAGCTTAGTTCAGTTTTAGGCGCTTGAGCTGGAATATAGGTGCAATTACAGCAAGCCTTCGTTGCCCAGAACTTCCTTGGTGTCGCGGGCAATCATCAGCTCTTCGTTGGTCTCGATGACCAGGGTGCGAACCTTGGCACCCCAAGCGGTGATTTCCACAACATCTTTGTTCTGCTTGTGGGCGTTGGCGTTCTTGTCGGTATCCACGCGGATGCCCAGCCAATCCATGTGGTGGCAGATCTTGGCACGGGAGTCAGCGTCATGCTCGCCGATACCGCCGGTGAACACGATGGCGTCAACACCGCCCATAGCGGCAATGTAGCTGCCGATGGTCTTCTTGATCTGGTAGTTCAGCATATCGCTGGCCAGCTGTGCGCGCGGGTTGCCGGCGGCGGCTGCTGCCTCAACGTCACGCTTGTCGCTGGAAACGCCGGAGACACCCAGCAGGCCGGACTTCTTGTTCAGAATCTCGTCCAGCTGGTGGCCGGTGATGTTCAGGGTGTACTTCAGGTAGTTGACCACAGAAGGGTCGATATCGCCGCAGCGGGTGCCCATCATCAGGCCGGCCAGCGGGGTCATGCCCATAGAGGTATCCACAACCTTGCCCTGGTCAACTGCAGCAATGGAAGAACCATTGCCCAGATGGCAGGTGATCAGCTTCAGGCGGTCGATGGGCTCTTCCAGATATTCGGCAGCGCGGTAGCTGACGTACTTGTGGCTGGTGCCGTGGAAGCCGTAACGGCGCACGCCGTACTTCTCGTAATATTCATACGGGATGGCGTACATGAAAGCCTTCGGCGGCATGGTGGAATGGAAAGCGGTATCAAACACGGCAACATTGGGGATATCGCCAAAGACCTTTTTGGCGGCCTCGATACCCAGGATGCCGGCAGGGTTGTGCAGCGGGGCCAGGGGGCTCAGCTCGCGCAGGGTCTCGATCACTTCGGGGGTGATCAGGCAGCTGGCCTGGAACTTTTCGCCGCCGTGGACCACGCGGTGACCGATGGCGTTGATCTCGCTGACATCATCAATGACCTTGCCATCGCCGGTGGTCATCTTCTTCACAACCTCAGCAAATGCTTCGGTGTGAGTGGGGAAGATGGCCGGGGTGGTGGCTTTATTGCCGTTGGCTTCATGGGTAATCATGCTGCTTTCCATGCCAATGCGCTCGCACAGGCCCTTGCACAGCACCTTCTCGCCTTGCATATCAATGAGTTGATATTTCAGGCTGGAAGAACCACAGTTGATAACAAGGATCTTCATTGGATTTGTCCTCCTTCAAAATTTAAGAGCCATGCCGGGCGGGACCCGGTTTTTGTATTGGCCCTTTTGTATCAGACAAATTTATTATATAATGAAGCAGAAAACATTGCAAGGCTCTTTTCGGCATAAGCGAACAGAATTTGCAGAGAATCAGGGGTAGACGATATGAATTTTGTCGGCATCATTGCAGAGTATGACCCGTTCCACAGCGGCCACGCATTGCAGCTGCGCATGCTGCGGCAGCGGGGGGCCAGTACCATCGCGGTGTGCATGAGCACCGGCGTTGTGCAGCGCGGTGGGGTACCCATCCTGCCGGAAGCTGTGCGGGTGCGCGCGGCGCTGGCTGCCGGGGCGGACCTGGTGGTGGCGCTGCCTGCGCCCTATGCCAACGCCAGCGCAGAACAGTTTGCCGCTGCCGGGGTACATCTGCTGGCCGCGCTGGGGTGCGATACCCTTGCGTTCGGTGCCGAAACCCCGGAGCCCGCCCCCTTGCAGGCAGCGGCTGCCGCGCTGTGCAGTGCGGCGTTCCCGGCGGCGCTGCGCGGCCAGCTGGAAAGCGGCCTGCCCTTTGCCGCCGCCCGTGCCGCAGCCGCCGAAACATTGTGCCCCGGTGCTGCGGATTTGCTGCAAACGCCCAACAACATTTTGGGGATCGAATACTGCAAGGCCATTCTGCGGCAGGGGGCAGCCATGCAGTTGCTGCCCCTGCCGCGTCTGGGCGCGGCCCATGGCACCGCCCAGACCGGCCAGGTGCAGGGGCAGGCACTGGCTTCGGCTTCCCATATCCGGCAGTTGGTGCATACGCAAGGAATCAAGGCTGCCAGCCCCTTTGTGCCGCAGGCAGCCATGGAGCTGTACCGCCAGGCCGCGGAACAAGGTCAGCTGGCGGACCCGGAAAAGTTCAGCACCGCAGTGCTGACTTTGCTGCGCACCAAAACGCCGGAGCAGCTGAGTACCTTACGCGGCGCGGGCGAAGGGCTGGAAAACCGCCTGTATGCCGCAGCCCGCGAAGCAGAAACGGTAAATGATCTGTATGACCGCCTGAAAACCAAGCGCTACCCCACGGCCCGCCTGCGGCGACTGGTACTGGATGCTGTGCTGGATGTGCCCGCCGCGGGTCTGCCCGCGCTGCCGCCGTACCTGTTGGTGCTGGGGGCAAAGCGCAGCGCGCTGCCGCTGTTAAAGCACGCAAAAATTCCGGCGGGTACCAGCCTTGCGGGTTTGGCGGGGCAGGACCAAAAACTGCAAATTGCTGCTGATATGCACAGCAAAGCGGTTGATTTTTCGTTACTTTGCCGGTACAAAATACAGCCCATGGGGCTTGCGTACACGGCGCATGTAGTGCTATTATAATATAATTATGGATAAAAAGTGCGCGGAGTTGAAACTTTGTTGCGCTTTTAACGCGCAAAATCGTTGCGAAATGAGGAAAAACAACGGCACTACATGTCATGGACGAAGCCAACCAGTGTCTGGGCTGCAAAAAGCCGCGCTACCAGCAGGGGTGCCCCATCCAGACCAATATCCCCGAAGTGATCCGCCTGTTGAAAGCCAACAAGCTGGACGAAGCAGGCCGCAAGGCGGGAATTGTGCGGTGTTGCCTTAAGGATAGGGATAAGGGGGCGTTATTCCGTTCCGCACAGCTCAAATTCGCTTTTGCGGCAGCGGATCAGCCCATCGTCCCGCATTTTGCCCAGCTCCTTGGAAAGTGCGCTGCGGTCCAGGTTCAGGTAGTCTGCCAGCTGCTGGCGGTCAAACGGGATGGAAAAATGCGTGCTGCCCGCCCGCACTGCCTGCGCGGAAAGATAGGTCAGCAGCCGCCCACGCGCACTTTTTGGTGTGGTGCACCGGATGCGTTGGGAGAGCGCCAGGTTTTTCTGCATAGAAAGCAGTAACAGGTTGTGCAAAAACTTGGGGTACCAGCTGGCGGCAGTGTTTTGCTGCTGCAGCATGGGTACAAGATCCAGCCATAAAATTTCGCACGGCTCCGCGGCGGCCACATCCACCATCAGCGGCTCGCCGCACAGGGCATAAGTTTCGGCAAACGCCTGCCCGGCTTCCACATGGCTCAAAATGCTTTTGTTGCCCCACAGGTCGTTGGATTCTACGTTTACGCTGCCGCTTTGCACAATGCCGATCTCATGTACCACACGGCCCGCATGGCAGATCAGAGCGTTTTTGTCATAACGCTGCACACGGATGCAGTGGGCGGCGCGCAGGGCGGCAAGTTCGTCCACCGTCATGCCACGGAAAAGCTGGATGGGGGTGCTGGATGTTTTTTCCATGGGATTCCTCGCTTTTTGTGGTTATAACCACAGATTTATTGGCCTGATGGCATTATAATACAAGCACAGCAAAAAGAAAAGAGCAGCGCGCCGCACAGCAATGCACGGCATTGAACGGCGCGGAGAAAGGAACATCCTCTATGATTCGCAAAATTATCCAGATCGATACCGATAAATGCAACGGCTGCGGTGCCTGCGCCAATGCCTGCCACGAAGGTGCTATCGCCATGGTCAACGGCAAGGCCAAACTGATGCGGGATGACTACTGCGATGGCTTTGGCGACTGCCTGCCCCATTGCCCCACCGGCGCTATCACCTTTGTGGAGCGCGAAGCCGCCGCTTATGATGAAAAGGCTGTGGAGGAAAACAAGCGCCAGAAAGCCGCAGCCGCCCAAAAGCCGCTGGGCGGCTGCCCCGGCAGCGCGGCCCGTAGCATGTTCCACCAGCCTGCGCCGCAGATGCACCACGGCTGCCCCGGCAGCCAGATGCGCCAGATGCAGCATAAGCCGGAACCGGCAGGGGAGGACATGCCGGTGTTGCGGTCTCAGCTTTCCCAATGGCCGGTGCAGATCAAACTGGTTCCGGTCAACGCCCCCTACTTTGATGGAGCCAAACTGCTGATTGCAGCGGACTGCACGGCCTATGCTTACGCCAACTTCCACCAAAAGTTCATCCGCGGCCATATCACGCTGGTGGGCTGCCCCAAGCTGGACGATGTGGATTACAGCGAAAAGCTGACCCAGATCATCCGCGAAAACAACATCCAGAGCGTGACCGTAGTGCGGATGGAAGTGCCTTGCTGCGGCGGGCTGGAACGCGCCGCCAAGGTGGCCTTGCAGAACAGCGGCAAGTTCATCCCGTGGCAGGTCATCACCATCTCCATTGACGGCAATATCCTCAGCGAGCTGTGAGATAAGCCCGCTTTTGACAAAAAGCAAATGGGATAAAAATAAAACTGCCTGGATCGTTTGCACACTGCAAACAGGTTCAGGCAGCTTTTCTATTCTTTTCAGATACACCCTCGTGTTACCGGCGGGCAGACGACCGGCAGAGGCTTGCCCTTTGCGGGAAACAGCGCTGCGGGCAGCAGCAGAATGAACGGGTCGGCGGAGAACAAAAAGCATTTGTTTTCCATCAAAAAGTAAACCAGGATCACCGTCAAAAACAAAGTTTCGCCCGTGCAGCGGTTTTGGCACAGCCGCCACATCAACAGCAAAAAGATGACCCCAATCACCACAGCGCCCAACACGCCCTTGTTCATCGGGATGGCAAGGAAAGAGTTATCAATGGCGTGGTGCTCGTCTCCATCAGTGGCAAGGCCACCCAAAAGGGTAACGGCCTTGGGCATGGCATCATGGTACCAGCCGGGCACCCCGTCCTGCTCCGGGTGGTAGAGGGGATACCCCCAGAACACATGGTGCCAGATCTCGAACCGGCCGGAAAGCAGGCCGTTCAGTTTGTCCAGCAGTGGGGTGGCGGTGGGATGATCCGGGTCAAACAGCCGCCCGGCCAACAGGCTGAACCCCAGCGCCAGCGGTGCGGCAGCCAGAGCCATGCCGTGCCAGATGCGGCTTTCAAAAAAGGCGGGCAAGGCACGCTGCAGCAAAAACAAAACCAGCAGCAGTACCATGGCAATGCCTGCCCCGCGGCAGCCGGGCACCAGCAGTGTGTAGGCTGCCAGGGCAGCCAAGCCGCCCCAGTCCCACCGGCGCAGGCGCGGCCAACGCAGCCAGCCCCAGGCAAAAAATACACCGGCCAGCCGGGCACCGTACCCGTTGTAATGGCCATAGCCGTAATCCCAGTTGCGGCAGTAGTACAGGTAGGGCACCAACGGCGTTGCGGCGTGCAGCAGCTGCACCGCCAGCAGCCCGCCAGCCGCTGCGGCAAGGTAGACCTGTAGCACCCGGCGCAAATCAACATCCTTGGCACCAATGCCAAGCAAAACGGCAAACAAAAACCATTGGTCGTGCCCGTATGCGGTGGTAAACACCGCAAAAGCGGCCAACGCGGCAGCCGTCAGCGCCTGTTGCTTGGTCTGCCACTGGGTCAGCAGCAGGCTTTTGGCAACCAGCAGCACCGCCGCCGTAAGGGTTAAGGCGATGCGGCACACATGGCTGAATGTGAGCAGTGTGTTTTGAATGTTGGAGCTGAATACCTCCGATAAAACCAGCAGCAGCGCCACGGCAGCGCAGAACACGCGCTCGCCCTTGGCCTGTGCTGCTGGGCTGACCGGGCGGAAAAGCCGGTCAGGTGGTTGTGTGGTCATCAAACCGGCCTCCTTTCCGCATTGGTTCGGTTTGAATTTTGTGTATACTTTTTAGCATACACAAACAGTATACCATAGTTTTGTGCAAAAGAAAAGCAGGGCCGTGCCGCTTTTGCCGCAAAGCAGCAAAAGGCAAAGCATAGCCCTGCAAAATTGCTTATTCTACCCCAGTTTCAGCGGCGTACTCTTCAATCAGCTCGCGCTCCAAAAACGGCGTTTTAACACCCTCGCGGTCACGGTAGGCTTCGTGGCCTTTGCCAATTACGGCAATCAGGTCGCCCTCCTGCGCGTGGTCAATGGCGTAATGCAGGGCATCCAGCCGGTCGGGAATTTCCACATACTTGGCGTCCGGGTTGCCCTTGGCCATGCCGGTTTTGATGTCCGCGATAATATCTTCCACTTTTTCAAAGCGGTTGTTGTCTTCGGTCAGGATGCTGAAATCCGCCAACTTGGCGCACACTTCGCCCATGCCGTAACGGCGCAGCTTGCTGCGGTTGCCGCCGCAGCCGAACACCACGACCAGGCGGTTGGGGTTGTACTCCCGCAGGGTTTCAATCAGGCTTTCGGTGGCGGCTTCGTTGTGGGCATAGTCGATCAGGATGGTGAACTTGTGGCTGATGGGCACCAGCTCCACACGGCCTTTGACGAGCGCCTTTTTCAGTCCCTCATGGATGGGGGCATCCGCAAGGCCCAGCACCTTGCCCACGCCGATGGTGGCCAGGGCGTTGTAAATACTGAACAGCCCCGGCATGCCCACCTGTACGTCCAGCGTGTGGCCGTCCGGCTCGGTCAGGGTGAACTCAACGCCCAGCATCTCCTTGTTGCGCAGCAGGCGGTACTGCTCGCTGGCGCGGTAGTCCACCTTGGGGGCGTGGATGCCATAGGTGACCAGCTTGCAGGTGTGGCCTTCCAGCAATGCTTCGGTGTTGGGGTCATCGGCGTTTACCACGCCGACATCACAGCGCTGGAACAGCTTGCCTTTCCAGCTGCGGTATTCCTCAAAGCTGGAATGTTCGCCGGGGCCGATGTGGTCCGGGTACAGGTTGGTGAACACGCCCACTTTATAATGGATGCCCGCCACGCGGTCCATCATAATGCCCTGGCTGGAAACTTCCATCACGCAGGCATCGCACCCGGCATCCGCCAACTGGCGCAGGATCTTTTGCAGCTCATAGCTCTCGGGGGTGGTGTTGTTCAGGTCATAGTGGTGGCCGGGGTAATACACGCCGTTGGTGCCGACCATGCCGACCTTGTGACCTGCGGCTTCCAGCACAGCCTTGATCATGTGGGTGGTGGTGGTTTTGCCCTTGGTGCCGGTCACGCCAACCATCGTCATTTCCAGCGCGGGACGGCCAAAATAGGCGGTGGAAAGCAGCGCCATGGCGTAACGGGTGTTCTCGAACTTGACCACGGTCACATCCGGCAAAGCGGCCAGCACCTCGGCGGGCAGGTCGTGCTGGATGGCCAGCACGGCGGCGCCTTTGGCGGCAACGTCCGCGGCGTAATCATGGCTGTCCCGCAGGGTGCCAACGATGCAGACAAACAGACCGCCCGGCGTTACCTTGCGGGAATCATAGTAAATGTCAGTCACTTCGGTATTCAGGCAGCCCTGAACAAGTGTATAGTCCAGATTTTTCAGCAGTTGTTTTAACAGCATGTTGTTATCACCTCAGCGTTTTACAAAGTATTCATCGTACCAGACTAAGAACATAAAAATGCACCAGATCTGCCGCCAGTTATCCCGCTTGCCGGAAATATGCTGGTCCAGCATGGCATTCAGCTCTTTTGTGCGGAAAAACTGCTCCGCGGCGGGGGTGTTAAATGCCTTGCGCACAACGCCCGCATACTGCTCATCCCGCAGCCAGGCGCGTACCGGAACAGGGAAGCCGAGCTTCTTTTTGTCTGCCGTTTTGGCGGGGATGGTCTTTTCTGCCGCACCGCGCATCGCAATCTTGGTCTGGTTGGCGTTCACCTTGCACTTGGTCGGAATATGACTTGCCAGTTCAAATACTTTGCGGTCCAGGAACGGCACGCGCAGCTCCAGGCTGTTGGCCATGCTCATCTTGTCGGCTTTCAGCAGAATATCGCCCACCATCCACAGGTTCAGGTCGCAGGTTTCCATCTGGGTCACAGCGTCCTGCCCTTTGGAAAGCTCAAAGTACGGGCGGGAAAGGTCGGTGGGCAGCTTGCCGGGGTGGTAGTTTTTCAGCAGCTTTTTCTTGCGGTGCTCATCCATCAGGTTGGTGTTGCCGATGTAACGCTCCGCCAGCGGCTTGCCGCGGCGCACCAAAAAGTTGATGCCATGCACCGGCGGCAGCAGGTCCGCCACCGCGCCGATGGCCCGGCGGATGGGCAGGGGAATCTTGTCATACCAGGTTACGGTAAACGGCTCTTTATAAATGTTGTACCCGCCGAAAAATTCATCGGCGCCCTCGCCGGACAGGCAGACCTTGACCTGCTTGGATGCTTCGCGGTTGACAAAGTACAGCGCGACCGAAGCGGCATCCGCCAGAGGCTCATCCATGTGGTACTGGATCTTGCCCAGGTTGGCCCAGTATTCCTCCGGCGTAATGCGGTAAGCGTAATTCTTGACCCCGATGTGCTTGGAAAACTCCTGTGCATAGTCGGTTTCGTCATACTGCTTGTTGGCAAAGCCAACGGTGAATGTTTTGTCCACATGGGCCAGCGCGGCCATATAGCTGGAATCCACGCCGGAAGAAAGGAAGCTGCCGACCTCAACATCCGCGATCTTGTGTGCCTGCACGCTCTCTTTCATCGCCGCGCTGATCTCGTCCTCCCATTCTTCCAGTGTGCGGGAATCATCGGGGTCGAACTTGGGCTGCCAGTAGCGCTGCACCGTCAGCTGCCCGGCTTTCCATTCCAGCCAGTGGGCGGGCATCAGCTTTTTAACGCCCTTGAAGAACGTATCCTCCCCGGGGGAATACTGGTAGGAAAGATACAGCGGCAGCTGCTCTTCGTTCAGCTCTTTCTTGAAGCCGGGGTGGGCCAAAAAGCTTTTGATCTCGCTGCCAAACAGCAGCTCTCCGGCATCGTTTTGGTAATAATAGAACGGCTTGATGCCAAAATGGTCGCGCGCGCAGAACAACGTTTCGTTCTTGCGGTCCCAGATGGCAAAAGTGAACATGCCGCGCAGCTTTTGCAGCATCTCCTTGCCCCACTGCTCGTACCCGTGAAGCAAAACTTCGGTGTCGGACCGGGTGGCGAAGGTGTGCCCGGCGCGCATCAATTCGGCGGTCAACTCCTGGAAGTTGTAGATCTCGCCGTTAAAGATGACGGCGAGGTTCTGGTCCTCATTGAACATGGGCTGTTTGCCGCCCTCCAGGTCAATGATGGAAAGGCGGCGCTGGCCAAGGGCTGCCGGGCCTTCAATAAACTGGCCCTGGCCATCGGGGCCGCGGTGGGCGATGGCATCCATCATGCCCTGCAAAATTTCCTGCATGTCGGCGCGTGCGCCGACAAAGCCAACAATTCCACACATGGTTATAATCCTCAACTGGCTGCGGAGTTAAAAACAAACCGCAGGTTATTACTTTCTTGCCCCGGCGGAAACCGGTACTGTTTGTACGATATGCCCTATTATACACGGTTCGCGCCGTAAAGAAAAGCATTTTGCGGCGAATGCTGCTGGAATTTTCGCCCGCGCAGACAAAAAACGTCGTGCCCGCACCCCCAAAGCAGGCGATATTGCCGTTTGACATGTGGTGGCAATGGCGGTAAAATAAAGGATAACCAAAATGGGAAAGGTTTGGTATTATGTCTGATTTTTTACCGGTACTTCTTGGCAGTGATGCCAATGTTTATGGTATGGCACGCAGCTTTTACCAGCAGTATGGCGTGCGCAGCGTGGCCATCTGCAAGGGTGCGCTGGTTGCAACTTCCAACACCAATCTTGTAAAAATTGCCGTGCTGGAACCTGATTTGGAAAACGATGAAACGTTTGTAAAAACGCTGACCGATTACGCAAAAGCCCATGCGGACAAGCCGCTGGTGCTGGTTTCCTGCGCGGACGGTTACACCGTGTTGATGGGCCGCCACCGCGATGCCCTGAAACCCTATTACCACTTTGCCTGCCCGGAACTGCAAACCGTGCTGGACCTGGATATTAAGGAAAACTTTTACCGTGCCTGCGAAGCACACGGCCTGAGCTACCCCAAAACGGCAACCTGCAATGCGCAGAACTATAAAAATATAGAACTGCCGTTTGCGTTCCCCGTTATCATCAAGGCGAGCAATTCCCCGGCGTATTGGAACTGCACCTTCCCCCACAAGAAAAAGGTGTTCCTTGCCAATAACCGCGAAGAATTTGACGCCATCACCGCCGCCATTTACGGCAGCAGCTACCAGGACGAATTGATTCTGCAGGAGTATATCCCCGGCGATGACAACTGCATGCGTGTGCTGAACGCCTACTGCGGCCTGGACCACAAAGTCAAGCTGATGGCTTTGGGCCGCCCCCTGCTGGAAGAGCAGACCCCCGAAGGCATCGGCAACTATGCGGCCATCTTGTCTGACCCCGAATACAATGATGCTGCCCTGCTGGAAAAGCTGAAAAACTTTTTGGAAGATATGCAGTGGGAAGGCTTTGCCAATATGGACATCAAGTACGATGCCCGCACCGGCGAGTACAAGATGTTTGAGATGAACCCCCGTCAGGGCCGTTCCAGCTACTTTGTCACCGCGGCAGGGTATAACCTGTCCAAGTGGCTGGTGGAGGATGTGCTGGAGCACAAGGAACTTGGCCTGACCATTGCCGATACCAAGAGCCTGTGGATGATTGCCCCCTACGGCGTGATCAAAAAATACCTGAAGGACCCGGATCTGCTGGCCCGTGCGGATAAGCTGAAAAAAGAGGGCAAATGTGCCCACCAGCTGTTCTGCAAAGAGGATTGGAACCTGAAGCGCTGGCTCTGGTACATCCGCAGCCAGCTGAACTACTACCGCAAAACCGCCCGCTACTATGGCAATAAGGGCCTGCGGGATTGATGATAGAATAAAAGCTATCACACACTATAAATAAAATCGCTGGCCCCCGTAGGGGCGCACATTGTGCACCCGCCGCCCTTTTGGCAATCATAGAAACGCCAGCCTGTAACAAAACAAACCATTATAATATAGAGAGGGGAAAGCGCCTATGTGTGGCATTACCGGCTTTGCTGAGCGCAACCATAAAGCGGAAACCGCCCGCCGCATTGTAAAAGGAATGGCGGACCTGATCACCTACCGCGGCCCGGACGGCGAAGGCTACTATGTGGACGACCAGGTAGCCCTGGGCCACCGCCGCCTTTCCATCATTGACCTGGAGGGCGGCAAGCAGCCCATGTTCAATGAGGATGGCAGTCTTGTCTGCATTTTTAACGGCGAGATCTATAACTTCCAGACCCTGCGCGAGGAACTGATCGCCGCAGGCCATACCTTTGCCACCCGGTCCGATACCGAGGTGCTGCTGCATGGCTATGAGCAGTGGGGCAATCAGCTGCCCGGCAAACTGCGCGGCATGTTCACCTTCGTGATCTGGGACCAGAAAACCAAAACCATGTTTGGTGCGCGGGATATCTTCGGTATCAAACCGTTCTATTATTATAATCAGGATGGTCTGTTCCTGTTTGGCAGCGAGATCAAAAGCTTTCTGGCTCATCCCGGTTTCAAAAAGGAACTAAACGAGGAACGCCTGCCGGAATATTTGAGCATTGAGTATATCCCCAATGAGGAAACCATGTTCAAAAATGTCTACAAGCTGCCCAGCGGATGTATGTTTACCTGGGAAAATGGCGAGCTGACAGTGGAACGCTACTATGAGATCAAGTACCATGTGGACGATTCCAAGAGCCTGGAAGAGTGGGAAAAAATCATCACCGATACCTTTGCCGAAAGCGTTGCCGCCCACCAGATTGCCGATGTTGAGGTTGGCTGCTTCCTTTCTTCCGGTGTGGATTCCAGCTTTGTGGTCAACGAGGTTGCTAAGGGTACTCCGCATGTCAAGAGCTTTTCGGTCGGCTATGCGGAGGAAAAATACTCCGAGTTGCCGTATGCCCAGGAGTTCAGTAAGGAAATCGGTGTGCCCAGCATTGCCAATAAGGTGGATGCCGAACAGTTCTTTGAAGCCAACCGCCTGATCCAGTGGTACCTGGATGAACCCATGCCCAACCCGGCGGAAGTTCCGCTTTACTTTTTGGCCCAGAACGCCCGCAAGTACGTCAAGGTCGTGCTTTCCGGCGAAGGTGCCGATGAACTGTTTGGCGGCTACCCCATGTACTGCCAGGCGGTTCACTTTATGGATTACGAGCATAAGGTGCCCAAAGCGCTGCGTAAGGCCGCAGGCGCAGTGGCATCCAAACTGCCGGACTTTAAGGGCAAGCACTTCCTGATGCGCGGTGCAGAGGAACCCTGGCAGCGCTATATGCGCGCCAACTATGTTTTCCTGGACCCGGCTGAACGTGACCGCTGCCTGAAAAAGAACTACCACAGCCCCCGCCCGGAACAGTTCTTTAAGCCTTATTTTGATAAAGTGCAGGGTCTGGATGAACCTACCCAGCTGCAGTGGGTGGATATGCACACCTGGATGCTGTATGATATCCTGCTGAAAGCCGACCGCATGAGCATGGCCAACAGCCTGGAACTGCGCGTGCCTTTCCTGGACCGCAACATGCTGGATGTGGCACTGTCCATCCCGCAGAAATACCGCTCTGGCAAAGAGTCCACCAAGATCGCTCTGCGCGGTGCCGCCATGAAGCAGCTGCCGGAAAGCGTTGCCCATCGCAAAAAGCTGGGCTTCCCCGTGCCGCTGAACGACTGGCTGCGGGAAGATAAGTACTATAATATGGTAAAGGAAAAGTTCACTGGCCCCGTTGCCGAAAAGTTCTTTAATGTGGACGAAATCATGCGCCTGCTGGATGATCATAAGGCGGGCAAGGCCAAGAACATGACCAAGATTTGGAGTTTCTATTCCTTTATTTTGTGGTACGAGCTGTATTTCGTAAACACCCAGGCCCCGGCAGGAATCTATTAAGGCAATACCGCACAATTCCCGCCTAACGGCTCAAGCACCGCTCCGGCGGCTGCGGCACGGCATCTGCGTTGCCAAAATGCTCGATAATGTCGGGTTGCGGTACCCGCATCGTGCTTCGGGGGCAAAAGCCCCTCGCACTCTGCGACCGCTGCCCCTGCTTCGGTTCGCTGTTTCCGCCACTGGCGGCGCTCACCTTTGCAGCATCCAGTATTATCTGCGCTTTTGGCTTAGCATCTGCCGCACCTCGCTCGCCGTATCGGCACTTAGAATTATGCGGTATTGCCTTAAAAGCCGGGCAGAAAGCCCCGATAAAAACACAAATAAAAAAGTTCAAAAAAATTGAACTTTACTATTGACACAATGCGCCCCATGTGATATTATAATTCACGCAGCATGTTCCCAGACAACAGGAACTGACCCGTGCGCGCCCGTAGCTCAGGTGGATAGAGCAACTGCCTTCTAAGCAGTGGGCCAGGGGTTCAAGTCCCTTCGGGCGCATTCTATGGTGCCTATGGCGCAGTTGGTTAGCGCGCCAGATTGTGGCTCTGGAGGCCGAGAGTTCGAATCTCTCTAGGCACCCCACCAAAGACCGCACAGTGATTATGCTGCGCGGTCTTTTCTTTTGCTGGGCCGTCGCCAAGCGGTAAGGCAGAGGACTTTGACTCCTCCATTGCGTCGGTTCAAATCCGGCCGGCCCAACCAAGATGCAACCTCGCAGGGGGTTGCATCTTTTTATTTGTAATAAACGGCGGTGGGAGAACATAGGCCGAATTTGAACAGCCCGTGCCCGGCGTCCCACGTCCCGCCGGGTAAAAACAGTCCAGCGGACTGTTTTTAGGGCGCGGCTTGCCAAATCCGGCCGGCCCAACCAAAATCGCTCATAAATTTAACGTGAAAACGTTGAATGCGTGGGCGGTTTTTCTTTTTCCTTGAATATGCTAAAACTCTGTTTTCCCTAATTTTCCCGATTTTTACATACTTTTCCTAATGCTTTGAGCGACCAAATGAGCGACTTTTTAGGAGGTTATTTTTATGTCAGGAAAAGCTCGTCGGGGAAGCGGAGAAGGCTCCGTATACCAGGATACAAAAGGCGTATGGCACGCGAAGTTGAATCTTGGCCGGTATAAAAACGGCAAGAGACGTTTTAAAGAATTTGAAGGAAAAAGAAAAGCGGATGTAATAGCAAGGCGAGATGTGTACTTGAGAGAACATGGAGATTTATCTCTTGAACCGGGTGCGAACATGTCGTTTGCTGACTACATCACGCGCTGGCTAGAGAATGTCAAGCGTAACGAGCAAAAGGAAGCTACATATATTAGAACAGTGAGCACTGCGAATACCTACATCATTCCTATGATACCCTTTCCAATATCCCATAGCCCATTGAAGCCACTATACTTCAACGGGCTTTTTTCTATATCTGTAACCTGTCGCAAAATTTCCCCTACAACCCTGTTGACAAACCCGTACATTCTCACTATAATTAACCGCGGTAATTATCAAAGGCAATTACAAGGAGAAAATATGACAACAGAGAACATGAAGGCGCTGCTGGATGCCTGTTACCAGGCAAAGCGGGTGCGGGAGCTGCTGCCGGCGCTGCCAAAAGGGGTCAGCCCTTCTTATATTCACTATCTGGATACCATCGAGGAACTGGAATGCCACGGCGTTCGGGTAAAGGTTTCGGACATCAGTGATGCGCTGAACTTGCCGCGCCCCGGCGTTACGCGCACGGTCAAAGAGATGGAGGATAAAGGCTACCTGAAAAAAATCGCATCGGAGCAGGATGGCCGCGTGACCTACCTTTCTATTACGGAAAGCGGCCGCCAGCTTTCGCAGGTGCACAACACCGAGTTCTTTGCGCAGCTGGCGCCGCTTGTGGCTGACATTTCGGATGCGGATGCAGCCTGCACGGTCCAGACGATTGAAAAGATATACAAAATCATGTCGGAAAGGAAAAATTCACTTGAACACAGATAAAACAGATTTTACGCAAGGGAGCATTTTAAAAAAACTTTCCCTTTTTATGCTGCCGGTACTCGGAGCTTTGGTGCTGCAGGCGGCATATGGCGCGGTTGACCTGCTGGTGGTGGGGCACTTTGGCTCCACGGCGGGGCTTTCGGCGGTTTCTACCGGCAGCCAGCTGCTGAACCTGGTCACCTTTGTGGTAACGCAGCTTGCTATGGGCGTTACGGTTTTGATCGCCCGCTATATTGGTGAGAAGAAACCCCAGCAGATCGGGGCGGTGCTTGGCGGTGCCGCGGTGGTGTTTGCCATTATGTCCGTGGTTCTGTTTATTTTGCTGGTCGCATTTGCACGGCCCATTGCGGTGCTGATGCAGGCTCCGGAGGAAGCCATTGGCCTTACCGCAAGCTACATCCGCATCTGCGGCAGCGGTATTTTCTTTATTGTGGCATACAACCTGATGGCCGCCATCTTCCGCGGTCTGGGCGACAGCAAATCCCCGTTGTTGTTCGTGCTGGTGGCCTGCATTGTCAACATTGCGGGCGACCTGCTGCTGGTGGCCGGGCTCAAGATGGATGCTGCCGGTGCTGCGGCGGCAACGGTGTTGGCACAGGCTGTCAGCGTGGTGTTCGCCATTGTAATGCTGGTGAAGAAAGATCTCCCGTTTACCATCAAAAAGTCGGATTTTCGCCTCGACGTACAGTGCCGGAAATTCCTGGAGATCGGTCTGCCGCTGGCCTTGCAGGAATTTTTGACCCAGCTTTCTTTCCTGGCGCTCTGCGCCTTTGTCAACCGCCTGGGTCTGGCTGCATCCTCCGGCTATGGCGTTGCCTGCAAGATCGTTAACTTTGCCATGCTGATCCCCAGCGCGTTGATGCAGTCGATGGCTTCGTTTGTGGCGCAGAATGTGGGTGCGGGCAACCCCAAGCGCGCCCAAAAAGCGATGCTGACTGGTATTGGGGTGGGGCTGATGTTTGGCTGCGCGGTGTTTGCCCTTGTTATGTTCAGGGGCGACCTGTTGGCGGGCGTTTTCTCCACCGATGCAGAGGTTGTACAGAAAGGCTTTGAGTACCTGAAAGGCTTTGCACCCGAAACTATTGTGACGGCGATTCTGTTCAGCATGGTGGGTTACTTTAACGGCAACAATAAAACCCTCTGGGTTATGATTCAGGGCCTGGTCCAGACGCTGTTGGTGCGTTTGCCGATGGCATATTTCATGAGCATTCAGCCGAACGCCAGCCTGACCAAGATCGGCCTTGCCGCCCCGGTATCTACCACAGTGGGCGTTGTGCTGAACATTGCGTTTTACATGTACCTGAACCGTGCCGAACAGCGCAAACAGCGCACGGCAGCATAACGAGGAAGTGCAGCATGACACCGCCTGCAAAAGTGAAAAGACAGTCGTTATAATATATCATCATATCAAAAAAAGCTGCTGCACCGGGAAAGCCAGGTGCGGCAGCTTTTTGCATAGAAAGGCAGCAGCAAGCAAAGCAGCGGACCTCTATTCCGCTGTCTACACAATGGCGACGGAATGTGCAAAATAAATCAACTGGAACTTGATTTTTTGTGCATTTAACGCTATGATTAAACCAATGGAAACCATGTTGACAGGATGGATTTTTGCATCCTGAATGACCAATACAACTGGGAGGTAGTTATGCTGGATGTAGCAATCATTGGCTGTGGTGTGGTTGGTGCAGCTGCAGCGTATGAACTGTCGCACTATCCGCTGCATGTGGCAGTGCTGGAAGCAGAAAACGATGTGGCGGATGGAACAACGAAGGCAAACAGCGCCATCCTGCACGCCGGGTATGACCCGGAACCGGGCACCCAAATGGCCCGCCTGAATGTGCAGGGCGTGGCGCTGGCAAAGGAAATCTGCGCCCGGCTGGATGTGCCCTACCGCCAGTGCGGCAGCCTGGTGCTGGCGCTGAGCCAGGCAGAGCTGCCCCACCTGCAAAAGCTGTACGCGAACGGCGTGGCAAACGGCGTGCCGGGCATCCGGCTGCTGACAGCGGAGGAAACCCTGGCGATGGAGCCGCAGCTTGCCCCTACAGTGGCCGGGGCGCTGTTTGCCCCCAGCGCAGCCATCGTCAGTCCGTGGGAGTTTGCGCTGGCCATGGCGGAGGTGGCTGTGCGCAACGGGGTGGAGTTGTACCGCAGCACTCCTGTAACCAACATTGAAAAGATTGACGGCGGCTGGCAGCTGACCACGCCAAACGGCAGCTTTGCGGCCCGCTATGTGGTCAATGCGGCGGGACTGAACGCCCAGGCCATCCATGAGATGGCCGCGCTGCACACCTTTACGCTGGAACCTACCCGCGGGGAATACTATCTGCTGGACAAAAGCGAAGGCAACCGCGTGAACCATGTGATCTTCCAGTGCCCGAACGAGAACGGCAAAGGGGTGTTGGTAACGCCCACCGTACACGGCAACCTGCTGGTGGGGCCGAACGCCCAGCCGGTAGCGGGGGATGATACCGCCTGCACGGCAGACGGCCTTGCCTTTGTGGCGGCAACGGCCAGGCGCAGTGTGCCGGGGATCCGCTTTGGCGAGTCCATCCGCAACTTTGCCGGTGTGCGCGCCAACGTGGATACCGGGGACTTCGTGATCGGCGAAGCGGACGGCGCGCCGGGTTTTATTGACCTGGCGGGCATGAAATCGCCGGGGCTTTCCAGTGCACCGGCTGTGGCAAAAGAGGTAACTAAAATTCTGGCAGCCCACAACGACCTGCCGGAGCCAAAGACGGATTATAAGGATGGCCGTACCCGCGTGCGGTTCAAGGAGCTGCCGCCGGAGCAAAAGGCGGAGCTGATTGCCAAAAATCCCGCCTATGGCCGCGTGATCTGCCGGTGTGAGACGATCACCGAGGGCGAGATTCTGGATGCCTTGCAGAGCGAGATCCCAGCCGTGAGCGTTGATGGCGTAAAGCGGCGGTGCAACGCGGGCATGGGCCGCTGTCAGGGCGGCTTTTGCGGGCCGCGCGTGCTGGAACTGATCAGCAAAACACTAGGCATTGACCCGTTGGATGTATTGCAGGACAAAGCCGGCACCAATGTGCTGCTGTGTGAAACCAAAACCGGAAGGGGGTGCAACCATGGTTGAACTTGTTATCATCGGCGGCGGCCCGGCGGGCCTGGCGGCGGCCTACAGCGCGTGGCAGCATGGCCTGCGCGATATTTTGATTTTGGAACGCGATGCAGAGCTGGGCGGTATTTTGAACCAGTGCATCCACAACGGGTTTGGCCTGCATCGGTTTGGCCAGCAGCTTACCGGCCCGGAATACGCCGGGCGCTATATCGAGATGCTGCGCACAACCGGCGTGCGGGTGGAACTGGGCACCATGGTGCTGGAAGTGACCCCCGATAAGCAGGTACACTGCGTCAGCCGCAGCAAGGGCTACCAGATCATTCAGGCCAAAAGCATTATCCTGTGCATGGGCTGCCGCGAGCGCACCCGCGGGGCCATCGGCACCCCCGGCACCCGCCCGGCGGGAATTTATACCGCCGGTGCAGCCCAGCGCTATGTAAATATGGAAGGCTACCTGGTGGGCAGACGGGTATTGATTTTGGGCAGCGGCGATATCGGCCTGATCATGGCGCGCCGTATGACGCTGGAGGGAGCCAAAGTGCTCGCCTGCGTGGAAGTGATGCCTTATTCCGGCGGGTTGACCCGCAACATTGTGCAGTGCTTGCAGGATTTTGATATTCCGCTGTACTTATCCCACACCATTGTGGAAATTCAGGGCAAAAAGCGAGTGGAAAAAGCCATCGTTGCCAAGGTGGATGAAAACCGCCGCCCTATCCCTGGAACCGAGATGGAGTTTGATGTGGATACCATCCTGCTCAGTGTGGGGTTGATCCCCGAAAACGAGTTGACCCGCCAGGCAGGTATTGCCATGGACCCCCACACCAAGGGGGCCGTGGTATATGAAAATATGGAAACCGAGATCCCCGGTGTATTTGCCTGCGGCAACGTGGTGCATGTGCACGATCTGGTGGATTTTGTTTCCGGCGAAAGCGAAACCGCCGGTGCAGCCGCGGCAGCCTATGTGCAAAATGGCGAGATAGAAACCGAAACCGTTCTGCCGCTGGCAGCGGGGGAGGGCATTGGCTACACCGTGCCGCAGCATATCCGGCTGGACGGCGTGCAGAAAAGCGTGAGCGTATCGTTCCGTGTGCGGCGCAATTATGGGCCCAGCACCATAACGGTGCGCTGCGGACCAAACAAAATTGCCGCCTTTAAGCGGGAACGCCTGGCACCGGGGGAGATGGAGCACATTACGCTGCCCAAAGCTCTGCTGCAAAAAGCGGACGGCCCGCTGATCGTTGCTGTGGAGGAGGTGCCGCAATCATGACAGAAACAATAAAAGAGCTGATCTGCATCTGCTGCCCCAAGGGGTGCCATCTGCGGGTGGACACCGCAAATGACTATGCCGTGACCGGCAATGCCTGCCCCAACGGCGCTGCATACGGCAAAGAGGAACTGACCCACCCCACCCGCATCATTACCAGCACCGTGCGCATTACGGGTGGGCTGTACCCGCGCTGCCCGGTCAAAACCGCGCAGGCGGTGCCAAAGGAAAAGATGTTTTCCGTGATGGCTGCGCTGAATACCGCGGCTCTGCAAGCCCCCGTGCATACCGGGGATGTGGTACTGCCTAACGTGTGCGGCACCGGCGTGGATGTTGTGGCAACGCGTAACATGGAAAAAGTGGAATAAAAACAGCGGGTAGTTAGGGCAACACCGCACAATTCCCGCCTTACGGCTTAAGCACCGCTTCGGCGGCTGCGG
>OLRX01000299.1_pt1 | contig 46882 bp, 34 predicted proteins | sample 1672991 | NCBI WGS metagenome assembly OLRX01 (sample SAMEA3136744, study PRJEB25190) | human gut metagenome | biome: human gut; feature: human-associated habitat; material: faeces | place: Austria | collected 2013
AATCCTCCTGCAAGCAAGCTTGCATCGGATTTATGACCTTTTGACCCTGGTATCATCATATCATTGAATCAGAGAATTCAGGAGATAATACAGCAGATGAAAGGAAAAATATACAAAAAAGGCCTTGCAGTTCTGTTAGGCCTGACATTGGCTGCAAATGTTCCATTAAGCAGACCATTGCCATTTCACATGTTAGATTCCTATGCTTATACGGGGACGGCTACTGTAAAGGCGTCCTCTTTAAACGTAAGAAGTGATGCAGGAACCGGCTACAGTGCAGTTGCCCGTCTGGCAGCAGGTGCCAGCGTACGCATTACAGGAGAGAAGACAGGAACAGACGGAAAGACCTGGTACCAGATCCAGTACACGGGAAGCAGCGGACAAACCGGCACAGGCTATGTTTCTTCTTCCTACATACGCATCCCGGTTTCGTATTCCGCAGATGCAAATTTTGAAGCTTATCTGACTTCCCAGGGATTTCCGGAAAGCTATAAAGATGGTTTAAGGCAGCTTCATGCCCAGTATCCAAACTGGGTATTCAGGGCAAAGAATACAGGGATTGACTGGAATACAGCTGTTGAAAATGAGTCAGTTCTTGGCCGTAATCTGGTGGCAACAGGAAGTATTTCTTCCTGGAAATCTGTAGAAAGCGGCGCTTATAACTGGGATAACAGCAGCTGGACCGGTTTTGACGGAAGCAACTGGGTGGCAGCATCCCAGGATATCATCCGTTATTATATGGATCCGCGAAACTTTTTAGATGATACCTATGTGTTCCAGTTCCTGTCCCATGAATACGATGGAAACAGCCAGACAAAAGAGGGACTTACAGGAATGGTTGCCGGTTCCTTCCTTTCAGGGACCACAGATTCCACAGGAACCGGGGGAAGTTCTTCTTCCGGCAGTTCTTCCGGTCCGGGAGGCAGTTCATCAGGTAATTCATCAGGCAGTTCATCCGGAAGTGTTTCAAAAGAAGGCCCTGGGGGAAGAAAAAACATGACAGACGACTCCAACCATGGTCCAGGCGTATCAGGTGGCAGTTCATCTGCCAGCCAGAGTACATCAGGCAGTGCAGCTGTAAGTACACAGGCACCGGGAAGCAGCAGTACCACAGAGAGCAGCAGTACAGGAAACGGAAATGTTAGTCTGGAATCGCCACATGCTTCTATTACACCAAAGGAGCATAATCTGGTAACTTCCAATGTGAGCCTGGTAGCTCCGGGACAGTCCGATGGAAGCAGTACAGATAACAGTACCAGTATCTCCCAGCCTGGAAATGTGTCTTCACAGCCGGGAACGGCTGCAGATACCATAACAGGTACTTCGGATCAGACCGGATCTTCTGTATCTGTTTCCACAAGTAAATCCTATGTGGATATTTTAATGGATGCAGCTGCGAAATCTGGTGTGAGCCCTTATGTTTTAGCTGCCATGATCCTTCAGGAGCAGGGCGTAAACGGTGGAACACCTCTGATCTCAGGAAATTATTCCGGATATTCCGGTTATTACAACTTCTTTAACGTAGAAGCATATCAGTCCGGTTCTATGTCAGCTACCCAGATGGGACTTCGGTATGCAAGCCAGTCCGGTAGTTATGGAAGACCATGGAATACGGTGGAAAAATCCATTTTAGGCGGCGCCCAGAATTATGGCGATAATTATGTAAAAGCAGGACAGAATACATTCTATTTAAAGAAGTTTAATGTACAAGGCTCGAATCCATATAAACACCAGTATATGAGCAATGTGCAGGGCGCAGCTTCTGAGGCAGAGCGTCTTTCTAAGGCATACAGTTCCTTAAAGAACTCTGCACTGGAATTTTATATACCGGTATTTAACAATATGCCGGAGCAGGCATGTGCTGCACCTACAGGAAACGGAAGCCCGAATAATAAGCTTTCTGGCTTAAATGCAGATGGATTCAGCCTGACACCTTCCTTTGGAAAGGATACATTAAGCTACAATCTGATCGTAGATACCTCAGTTACAAGTATCCAGATCAGTGCATCTACTGCAGATGGCAATGCTTCTGTTGCAGGTACTGGAAATATAGAACTTACCGGCAATTCGAGTGATATTGCAGTAACCGTTACAGCGCAGAATGGCAGTACAAGGACTTACACCATACATGTAGTGCGTCAGGCTGGCGGAGCAACCCCTTCCGGCCAGAATACCACTGCATCACCGGCAGGTTCTGGCAGCTCTTCCAGTTCACCTGGAAATACAGGAGGACATGGAGAAACGGGAAATGGCAATACTCCCGGCGGAAGCAATGTTACCATTGTAAACGTGCAGTAATGAGACCGAAATAGTTTAGGAAAGCAGGAATGAACATGACATTAAAACAGATCAGACAGTGGGCAGCGGCAGTTGCTGCCATCTGTCTTATAAACGTATTTTTGCCATTTTATGGGATAACTGCCTATGCAGCGACAGCAAGGATCGCATTTTCAGATCCAACCGCTTCTGTAGGCAGTGAGATCAATGTAAAAATGAAGATCACCAGCAGTGATAATCTTTCTACAGCAGATATCATGCTGGCATATGATGCAAACAGTCTTGAATTTATAGAAGGTACTAATGCAGAAGGCGGAAACGGGGCAGTCCGTGTCCATGGTGACGGCGGTGCCGGAAATACAACGACCCTTGCTTATGACCTGAAATTTAAGGCATCAGCAGCAGGTACCAGCAAGATCACGGTTACAAGCCAGGAGATCTATGATTCTTCTTCCAAGATCGTAACAGTTGACAAGCAGGGAGAATCCCAGGTAACGGTCAGCGCACTGGCAAGTGCTTCCAAGGATGCAACCTTAAAGTCCCTGCAGGTATCACCGGGAAGCCTGACACCGGAGTTTTCTTCTGATGTAGATTCCTATGCAGTGACAGTAGGAACAGACGTAGATAAACTGATCATCAGCGCGGATACTACAGACGAAGGTGCTTCTAAGGTAGTAAGCGGCAATGAAAACCTGCAGATGGGTGAAAACAGGGTGACTTTAAAGGTTACTGCCCAGGATGGGGAAACTACCAGGGAATATGTGATCGTTGTTACCAAACAGGAAGGCGGTCCAAATGAGGGTACACAGAATGTGGATGGAGAAGGAAGCTTTGAACAGTTCCAGATGACTGTATCCAGGCGCAGCTTTACTGTAATGGAACCAGATGCTTCTGTACAGATACCGGAAGGACTGACAGAAACAAAGATCACCATTGATGGACATGCTGTTAAAGGCTGGGTATGGGGCAATGAGACAGAGCATCAGTATTGTGTCATTTATGCTATGAATGAAGCCGGTGAGAAGAACTTCTACCGCTATGACTTAAATAACAATGAGCGTACCATCCAGCGTTACTTTGAAGATCCAAATGCACAGGGAGCAGTAAGTGAAGATGTTTATACACAGCTGGCAGACCAATATGATTCCCTGAGAAAGGATTACAGCCTGTTCAGGACGCTGCTGATCGCGGCTATTGTTGTAGCTCTTATCTTTATGGTGCTTCTGGTGGTATCTGTTGCAGGCAAGAAGCAGAAAACAGAAAAAAGAAAGACATCCCGTTCTGGAAAGAAGTCTGTAAAAGAGAATGATGAAGCAAAAGAAGAGCTTTATGAAGACGAAGCAGAAGAGCAGGAAGATGACCTGATAGATGAGGATGATGACGATACAGAAGAATATGAGGATCTTGATCTTGAAGATTTAGACGAGTCTGAGGACGGATCTGAAGCTGCAGACGAGGAAGAACCAGAAGCTGCACAAGAAGAGCCGGAAACTTCAGAACCAGAAGAGACAGAAGCTGTATCAGATGAAGAAGCAAAGGATGACATCGAAGAAATAGAGTTTGAAGATCTGGATGAGGAAGCAGATGTGGATGAAAACTGCGAAATGGACGATAATGTAGTATATGAGGAGCCGGCAGTGCCAGAAGAGACCTCTGAGGACAAGAACAAAGACGACGATGATGACTTTGAGATATTTGACCTTTAAAATAACCTAAAAATGAGACTTACAATGTGCAGAAAGGAAGAAGAGCTATGTATTGTGTAAAGAAAGTGAAAGAAGATTTATTCTGGGTAGGAGGTACAGACAGACGTCTGGCCCTGTTTGAGAATGCTTATCCGATCCCAAGAGGTGTTTCCTATAATGCCTATGTGCTGTTAGACGAAAAGACCGTTCTTTTTGATACTGTAGACTGGGCAGTAGCAGGACAGCTGTATGAGAATCTGGCAAAGGTATTAGGAGACCGCTCTCTGGACTATATCGTAGTAGACCATATGGAACCAGACCATGCAGCAACTTTAGGCCAGGTTGCAGAAAAGTATCCAGAAGCAAAGATAGTATGCAATACAAAGACTGTGGGCATCATCAAACAGTTCTTTGATTTTGATATTGATTCCAGGGCAGTGATCGTAAAAGAAGGAGATACATTAAGTACAGGAAAGCATAACCTTACTTTTGTAATGGCGCCTATGGTCCACTGGCCAGAGGTTATGGTTACTTATGATACCACAGATAAGACATTATTTTCCGCAGATGCTTTTGGCACCTTTGGCGCTATGAACGGCAACCTGTTTGCAGACGAAGTGAATTTTGAACGTGACTGGTTAGATGATGCGAGAAGATATTATACTAATATCGTAGGCAAGTACGGCGCTTCTGTACAGACTCTCCTGAAGAAAGCAGCAGGTCTGGAAATTGCAACCATCTGCCCGCTTCACGGACCGGTATGGCGTGAGAATATCAGCTGGTACGTGGATAAATATCTTACCTGGAGCAGCTACGCACCAGAAGAAAAGTCAGTTATGATCGCATATGGTTCTATTTATGGAAATACAGAAAATGCAGCCAATATCCTGGCATGCAAGCTGGCCGACAAGGGAGTAAAAAACATTGCTGTGTATGATGTATCAGCAACTCATCCATCCCAGATCGTAAGTGAATCCTTCCGCTGCAGCCATCTGGTATTTGCAGCAGCTACCTATAACGGCGGGATCTTTACTAATATGGAACATGTTTTAAATGATTTAAAGGCACATGGACTGCAGAACCGTACCGTAGCAGTAATTGAAAATGGTACCTGGGGTGTTGTAGCAGGAAAGCAGATGAAAGAGATCCTTTCCGGAATGAAGAACATGAATATTTTAGAGCAGACGGTCACTGTAAAATCTGCTTTAAAGGATGAACAGGATGCACAGTTAGAAGCACTGGCAGATGCCATCGCAGCTTCTTTATGATCCTGAATGATCATATAATCCGCTAAAAAGAGCCGTTTATGGCTCTTTTTGCGTTGCAGTGCATCAGAAAGGGGCTATAGGGAGAAAGTGTTGGATATGAAGAAATTTGGCTGTGTCTTGCTTAAAGGGGGCAGATCCAGCCGCATGGGCGGCAATGACAAAGCGGAGCTTCTTTACAGGGGAATAAGTTTTAAAGAGAGGATCAGAAAAGAACTGGAGCAGTCAGATCTGCCCCTTTTTTTGTCAGAGGCAAAAAAAAGCGGGGATCCCCAGGTAATACCAGATCTGATCCCTGATGCAGGGCCATTAGGGGGGATTTATTCCTGTCTGAAACAGACGGGGATGGCAGGTCTGCTTTTCGTTTCCTGTGATATGCCATTATTTCATTTTTATCTTGGGAAACGGGCATTGGAAGAAGCAGAAAAGAATACAGATGTGGATGCGGTGATCTGGAAAACAAGGGATGGCAGGATCCATCCTGTGTGCGGCTGGTATTCATCGGGGTGTATACCTGTCCTTGAAAAGCAGCTTCTGGAAAAAAATGGAAGAGTAAGGGATCTGTTAGGAAAACTGCGGGTAAAGATCCTGGAAACAGAAAAGGAACATGTGCCCGATACATGGTTTACCAATGTAAACACACCTATGGCTTTAAGTGAACTTGCAGATAAAAGACCACCTGTATTTGCAGTCAGCGGAAAGAAAAATACAGGAAAAACTACATTGACCCAAACACTGGTAAGGGAATTGACCCACCGGGGGCTGGCGGTGGCAGTGATCAAACACGATGGCCATGATTTTATCCCGGATGTGCCGGGAACGGACAGTTACCGTCACAAAGCGGCTGGGGCTTATGGAACAGTGGTGTATTCAGAAAAACGGTTCTGCCTTGTAAAAGAGGAAACAGGGCATCAGGCAGCAGACTTTTTTGGGTATTTTAATGATGCAGACCTTATCCTTCTTGAAGGGATGAAAGATTCTGCTTATCCTAAAATTGAAGTCATGCGCCGGGAGGTATCTAAAAGAAGTGTGTGCAAAAAAGAGACTGTAAAGGCCTATGTAACAGACTTTTTACCGGGAGAAATACCGGGATTTGAAAAAGAAAGTCTTGCAGACTGCCCGGTATATGATTTTAATGATCTGGATATGATTCTGGAGACTGTTTTGACCCTTTCAAAAAATAGCTTTTTACCCATGCTTTGACGGACGATATAGGGATATGGTACAATAAAGACAGAAAATAGTGCATTACAGAAAAACGAAGGGGGTATTTTATGCCAGTTGCATATAGTACAGAAAATGAAGAATATCATTTAAAGATACGTCCGGGAGATGTAGGCCGCTATGTGATCCTGCCGGGAGATCCGGGAAGATGTGAAAAGATCGCAAAATATCTGGATCATCCCCGTTTTGTTGTTTCCAACCGGGAATATACCATTTATACAGGGGAACTGGAAGGAGAAATGGTAAGTGTGTGCAGTACCGGCATTGGCGGCCCTTCAGCAGCTATTGCCATGGAAGAGCTGATCCACTGTGGTGCAGAGTGTTTTGTGCGTACAGGAACCTGCGGAGGCATGGAAAAGGACGTATTAGGCGGTGATCTGGTCATTGCAAACGGGGCTATCCGCATGGAAGGAACAGGACTCCAGTATGCTCCTATTGAGTTTCCGGCGGTAGCAGACACAGGTGTGATAAATGCCCTCTGTGAAGCAGCAAGGGCAGATGGCTGTAAGTACCATGTAGGTGTAGTCCATTGCAAAGACTCATTTTATGGACAGCTGGATCCGGACAGTATGCCTGTAAAAGATGAACTGAAAAGCAAATGGGATGCCTGGTGTGCCTGCGGCGCTCTTGCCAGTGAAATGGAATCGGCTACATTGTATATTGTAGCAGCAGTGCGCAAAGTCCGTATTGGAACTGTGCTTTTAGTTCTGGGAAATCAGACCAGACGGGCTTTAGGACTGGAAGATATTCAGTGCCATGATACAGAGCAGTCTGTGAAAGTAGCTGTAGATGCCATTGCAAGGCTGATAAAGAAGGATAAGGAAGAGGAACAATAATATGGCAAAGTATATAATGGCACTGGACGCGGGGACGACCAGCAACCGCTGTATCCTCTTTAATGAAAAAGGTGAAATGTGCAGTGCGGCACAAAGGGAATTTACCCAGTATTTTCCAAAACCAGGCTGGGTGGAACATGACGCAGATGAGATCTGGGCCAGCATGCTGGGAGTTGCAGTAGAGGCAATGAACAAGATCAGTGCTGTGGCGGCAGATATTACAGCTATCGGGATCACAAATCAGCGGGAAACTACCATTGTCTGGGATAAGAATACGGGAGAACCTGTTTATCACGCTATTGTATGGCAGTGCCGCAGAACATCAGAGTATTGTGACACTTTAAAAGAAAAAGGTCTGACAGATATATTCAGGAAAAAGACAGGTCTTGTGATAGATGCTTATTTTTCCGGAACAAAGGTAAAATGGATCCTTGATAATGTGCCGGGAGCAAGAGAAAAAGCTGAAAACGGGGAATTATTATTTGGTACAGTGGAAACGTGGCTGATCTGGAAACTTACCAGAGGCAGAGTCCATGTAACAGATTACTCCAATGCATCCCGGACCATGCTTTTTAATATTAACACGCTGCAGTGGGATGATGAGATCCTGGCAGAACTGGATATTCCAAAATGTATCCTTCCGAAGCCGAAGCCATCCAGCTGTGTGTACGGTGAAACAGATCCTTCTTATCTTGGTGGGCCCATTCCCATTGCAGGTGCTGCAGGTGATCAGCAGTCAGCACTATTCGGACAGACCTGTTTTAAACCGGGGGAGGCGAAAAATACATATGGAACCGGCTGCTTTCTGCTGATGAATACAGGAGAGAAGCCTATTTTTTCAGAAAACGGCCTTGTGACTACGATTGCCTGGGGAATGGATGGAAAGGTCAATTATGCGCTGGAAGGCTCTATTTTCGTTGCAGGGGCTGCCATCCAGTGGCTCAGGGATGAGCTAAAGCTGATCGATTCAGCCCCGGATTCGGAATATATGGCTAAAAAGGTAGAAAATACCAATGGATGTTATGTTGTACCTGCGTTTACAGGATTGGGGGCGCCTCACTGGGATCAGTACGCCAGGGGGACTATTGTTGGGATCACCCGTGGTGTTAATAAATACCATATCATCCGCGCCACGTTGGAATCCATTGCATATCAGGTAAACGATGTCCTGGAAGCAATGAAAGCAGATTCGGGGATCAAACTTGCAGCTTTAAAGGTCGATGGTGGTGCAAGCGCCAATGATTTTCTGATGCAGACACAGGCAGATATTATCAATGCTCCGGTGAACCGCCCGGAATGTGTGGAGACAACCGCTATGGGTGCAGCTTATCTTGCAGGGCTGGCAGTTGGTTACTGGGGCAGCAGGGAAGAAGTGATCCAAAACTGGGCAATCGATGAGATATTTAAGCCTCAGATTGGGGATGAAGAAAGAGAAAAGCGGATCCGCGGCTGGAATAAGGCTGTGAAATATGCTTATGGCTGGGCAAAAGAAGAGGAAATATAAAAGCTCTTGACGGAGAGAAGAAATACTGTTATATTATCAGTAGAACAGATGTAACTTAAAAGATAAAAAGAACATGGGGCTGCCGCAAACAAGGTTTTATTGTAGCGGCAGCCCCTGAAAGTTGGGGTGTTTATGGTACTAAAAATTGATTTTAACAGTGATGAAGCCATTTATATCCAGCTTCGAAACCAGATCATTATGGGAATAGCAACGGATATGATACGGGAAGGAGATACACTTCCCTCTGTACGGCAGATGGCAGACCATATCGGCATCAACATGCATACAGTAAATAAGGCATATTCCGTTCTCCGACAGGAAGGTTTTGTAAAACTGGACCGGAGAAGAGGTGCAGTAGTCTCCCTGGATATAGATAAGATCCAGGCTATTGAGGAGATGCGCCAGAATCTGGATGTAGTGCTGGCCTGTGGTATCTGCCGCGATGTTTCAAGAGACGAGGCGCATCAGCTGGTTGACGAGATCTACGACAGATATACCAAGCGTGATATAGAAACCCGGGAGGATTAATATGTTATGTGAAAAATGTAAGGTTCGGGAAGCAAATATTAAATATACTGAGATCATCAATGGAGTGAAAACAGAGCATAATCTCTGTTCCCACTGTGCAAAAGAAATGGATTTTGGACAGTATACAGCTTTGCTGGACGGGGAATTTCCTTTAGGAAAGCTTTTGTCCGGACTTCTGGGATTGGAGGAAGATGAAGAGGAAACCGATGAACGTTTCCGGGTGGTTTGTCCTACCTGCGGTACCAGTTTTGATGATTTTGTCCAGAACAGTCGTTTCGGCTGTCCGGACTGCTATGGTGTGTTTGATCTGTTTATCAGCGATAAGATCAAACAGCTTCAGGGAAGCGAGAGCCATCGTGGCAAGATACCTAAGATCATGGCAGGAAAAGAAAAAAGTGCTGCTGGAAACAGGAAAGAAGTGCCCCAGGATGTTTTGCTGGAAGCAGGAGAAAAAACGGTAAATGATATGGATACAGCCAGACCGGACTGGTGGAAAGAGGCTGCGGACCTTGAAAAACAGCTGAAAGAAGCCCTGAAAACAGAAGATTATGAAATGGCAGCTGTATGCAGAGATAAGATCAGGGCATTAAAAGCAGGAAAGGACGGTCAGGTACATGAGTAAATGGTATGAAGCTATATCAGAAGAGCCGTCCAATATCATATACAGCAGGATCCGTCTTGCCAGAAACTGGAATGAATATGTATTTCCCTCCCGTCTGGATGAGGCTGGAAGCAGGGAACTGGTAGATGGCCTGCGGGACGGTTTAAAGGATATAGGAGAAAAGACAGGAACGCCTCTTTTTTACCGGCCTTTAGAGACTATGGCACAGGCAGAAAAGAAGGCTTTGCGGGAACGCCGGATCTTAAACCGCTGCGCAGTGGAAAAGACCTGTGCCCAGGGCCTGTATCTGTCAGAAGATGAGTCGGAAAGCATATTATTGGGGGCAGATGACCATATCCGCCTGCAGTTTCTGTCTTCCGGGCTCTGTCTGGAAAAGCTGTGGCAGAAGGCAGATGGGATAGATGATGCCATCAATGAGCATTTTCCTTATGCTTATGATGAAAAATATGGTTATCTGACTACATTTCCCACCAATATGGGAACGGGACTTAAGGCCTGTGCTGTAGTCCATCTGCCTATGCTGTCCCAGTTGAAGAAATTCCAGAGCATAGTAGCGGATATGGGAAGACTGGGAACCTCTATAAGGGGGATTTTTGGAGAAGGCAGTGAAAATGCCGGAAACATGTATGAGCTGTCAAACCAGAGAACCTTAGGTCTTTCCGAAAAAGAGATCATTGAGCTGGTAAATAAAGCGGCAGTCCAGTTAAATGCCCAGGAATTTAAGGTAAGAAAGGCGGCTTTAAATGCCAGAAGGCTGGAACGGGAAGATGAAACCTATAAATCCTACGGAGTTTTAAAATATGCCCGGAAAATGGCAGAAAAAGATGCCAGAGTCTTTATCGGACAGCTGATCGCAGGAGAAACAGATGGTCTTATTGCTTTTGAAAAGGAGAACAGCCTATACAGCCTTTTAGTAGGCATAAAACCGGCTAATTTAAATCTGTGGGCCAGCAGGCCGTTAGATAAAGATGAGACGGACTGTGTAAGAGCAGCTTATATCAGGGAATATCTTCCGCAGATATGTAGCTGGTCTTAGGGGTTGACAGACATAAAGGAGGACAACAATGGAACGATATACACCACAGGCGAAGGAGGCCTTAAGCCTGGCAGTGGAAATGGCAGAAAGCTTAAACCATGGCTACGTAGGAACAGAACATCTGCTCATTGGCCTTTTACAGGAAGGAACCGGCGTGGCAGCCAAGGTTTTAGAGGAAAACGGGGTTGAAGAAGCAAAAGTAGTGGAGCTGGTCAGCCAGCTGATCACTCCAGATAATTCTGTGCAGATGGCAGAAAATGCTGCTTATACCCCAAGAGCACGCCGTGTTATAGAAAACAGTTACAGAGAGGCAGTGCGTTTTAAAGCAGCCCAGATCGGCACAGAGCACATCCTTATTGCTATTTTAAGAGAAGGGGACTGTGTAGCCAGCCGCCTGTTAAATACCATAGGCATCAGTGTCCAGAAGCTTTATATTGATCTTCTGGCAGCTATGGGTGAAGATGCACCGTCCGTCAAAGATGAGATGCAGCGGGGCAGCTATGGAAAGCGGGGCAGTTCAACACCGGCTCTTGACAGCTACAGCCGCAATCTCACCCAGATGGCATTAGATGGAAAGCTGGATCCTGTGATCGGAAGAGAACATGAGATCCAGAGAGTGATCCAGATCTTAAGCCGGCGTACCAAAAATAATCCATGCCTTATTGGTGAGCCGGGAGTAGGAAAAACAGCGGTAGTAGAGGGACTGGCACAGCGTATTGCAGCAGGAGATGTGCCGGATACCATCGCTGATAAGAGGGTTATGACGCTGGATCTTTCTGGTATGGTAGCAGGTTCCAAGTACAGAGGTGAATTTGAAGAACGTATTAAGAAAGTCATTGCAGAAGTAGTAGAGTCTAAAGATGTGCTGCTGTTTATTGATGAGATACACACCATTATTGGGGCAGGCGGTGCAGAGGGAGCTTTAGATGCTTCCAATATTTTAAAGCCATCCCTTGCAAGAGGGGAACTGCAGCTGATCGGTGCAACTACGATTGATGAGTACAGAAAGTATATTGAAAAGGATGCAGCCTTAGAGCGGAGATTCCAGCCGGTTACTGTAGATGAACCTTCTGAAGAAGAATCCATTGCTATTTTAAAGGGACTTCGCAGCCGTTATGAGGAACATCATAAGGTAGAGATCACAGATGATGCCTTAGAGGCAGCTGTAAAGCTTTCTGCCCGCTATATCAATGACCGTTTTCTGCCAGATAAGGCTATTGACCTGATTGATGAGGCATCTTCTAAGGTGCGCCTGTTAAATTATACAAAACCAGCTAAGGTCAGGACTTACGAGGAACAGATCGATGAGCTGGAAGAGGAAAAAGAAACAGCCATTCGGGAAGAAGCTTATGAAAAGGCGGGGGATATTAAGAAAAAACAGGAAAAGTTAAAAGAAAAGATCCGTCAGACTCTGGAAAAATGGGAAAAAGAAAAAGAAACCCGGAAACTGACAGTAGGGGAAAATGAAGTGGCAGATGTAGTAGCCGGATGGACAAAGATACCGGTAAAAAAGCTGGCAGAGGAAGAATCAGAGCGGCTTAAAAATCTGGAAAATATCCTTCATGAGAGAGTTGTGGGCCAGGAGGAAGCTATTACAGCTGTATCCAAGGCGATCCGCAGAGGCCGCATCGGATTAAAAGATCCCAAACGCCCTATTGGATCCTTTTTGTTTTTAGGACCTACAGGTGTAGGAAAAACAGAACTTTCAAAGGCTCTTGCAGAGGCTATGTTTGGCACAGAAACTTCCCTGATCCGGGTGGATATGTCAGAATATATGGAAAAACACAGTGTTTCCAAGATGATCGGTTCTCCGCCAGGATATGTTGGCTATGAAGAGGGCGGCCAGCTTAGTGAAAAGGTCCGCAGGAATCCTTATAGTGTGATCCTTTTTGATGAGATTGAAAAGGCTCATCCGGATGTGTTTAATATCCTTCTGCAGGTGTTAGATGACGGCCATATCACTGATGCCCAGGGACGAAAGATCGATTTTAAGAATACCATTATCATTATGACCTCCAATGCAGGTGCAGAAAATATCATTGCGCCAAAACGTCTGGGATTCGGGGTTGCCACAGATGCAAAGGCAGACCACGAATTTATGAAAGGCCGTGTGATGGAAGAGGTAAAACGTCTGTTTAAGCCGGAATTCTTAAACCGTATTGATGAGATCATCGTCTTCCACCAGCTGACCAAGGAGCATATGAAGGGCATTGCTGACATCATGTTAAAGGGCATTGAAAAAAGATGCAAAGAGCAGTTAGGCATTACCCTTACTGTAAATGAGGCTGCAAAAGAACTGCTCATTGATAAAGGTTATGATGAAAAATATGGCGCAAGACCACTGCGCCGCACCATCCAGAGCCTGTTAGAGGACAAGATGGCAGAAGAGATTTTAGATGGAAAGATCAAAAAGAGTGCCGGTGTGGAAGCAGGCTGTGAAGATGGCAGGCTCATTTTTACGGTGAAAAAGAAAGCAGCTGCCAGAAGGAAAACAGCAGCCCCAAAAGCTTTGGCAAAGGTATAAAATCCACTGGTTATTTTACAGAAGTTGTTGTATAATTAAAGATACCTTATTTTACACATAAGAAGCAGGAGGATAAAAAGATGCCAGTCGTTGAAGAATTGATCCGCGCAGAGCAGGATGGCACCATCAGTTTTGGAAATTATAAGTTAGGACAGAAGTCAAAGAAGTCCGATTTTGAATATCAGGGCGATATCTATAAAGTTAAGACTTACAATGAGATCACAAAGCTGGAGCGCAATGAGATGTTTGTTTATGAGTCTGTTCCAGGCACAGTGGCTGAACATTTTAAAGTAACAGATGACAGCGTAGAGTTTGCGGTAGAGGGTGATAAGGATGCCCAGATCACCGTACAGCTGGAAAATGATACCGATTATGAGGTATATGTAGACGATGTTGCTGTAGGAAGCATGAAGACCAATATGAGCGGCAAGTTAAGCGTCAGCGTAGAATTAGAAGAGGGAACTTCCGTAAAGGTTAAAGCAGTAAAGAGAGCATAAATTATGGCAAAAGCAAAGACAACTGCATTTTTCTGTAAAGAATGCGGATATGAATCATCCAAATGGCTGGGACAGTGTCCCGCCTGCCGGGCCTGGAATACACTGGTGGAAGAACCAGTGGCAAAGATGGCACCGGCTGCAGGAAAAGGACGGATGTCTGCTGAGAGAGGAGCGGGTATGGCTGCGGCTAAACCCGCTCTTCTTTCAGAGATACGTCTGGAAAAGGAAGACAGGATCAGCACCGGCTTTAAAGAACTGGACCGAGTACTGGGAGATGGTATTGTAGCAGGATCCCTGGTACTAGTAGGCGGTGATCCGGGTATTGGAAAATCTACGCTGCTGCTGCAGGTATGCCGCCATCTGGCAGCTGCAGGTCAGAGAGTGCTTTATATCTCTGGTGAGGAATCCTTAAAGCAGATAAAAATGCGTGCAAACCGCATTGGAACTGTGACGGGAGAGCTGCGCTTTTTAAGTGAGACTAATTTAGAGCGCATTGAGGCTGTGATCGACCAAGAAAAGCCTCAGATCGTAGTGATCGACTCTATCCAGACCATGTATCGGGAAGAGATCACTTCTGCACCGGGAAGTGTAAGTCAGGTGCGTGAATCCACCGGTGTTCTTATGCAGATCGCAAAAAGCCGTGGGATCGCTATTTTCGTGGTAGGACATGTGACAAAAGAAGGAGTTGTGGCAGGTCCAAGGGTGCTGGAACATATGGTAGATACAGTCCTTTATTTTGAAGGGGACAGAAATGCTGTGTATCGTATCCTTCGCAGCGTAAAAAACCGTTTTGGATCTACCAATGAGATCGGTGTATTTGAAATGGGAGAAGAAGGACTGGCAGAAGTAGAAAATCCGTCTGAATATATGTTAGACGGACGGCCAAAGGAAGCTTCAGGGGCAGTGGTTTCCTGCTCCTTTGAAGGAACCAGGCCTATATTACTGGAAGTGCAGGCCCTGGTGGCAGAGACCAGTTTTGGTATGCCAAGAAGAACCGCTGCAGGTACAGATTACAACCGTGTAAACCTTTTAATGGCAGTGCTGGAAAAAAGGTGCCGGTATGAGCTGTCCCGTCTGGATGCCTATGTAAACATTACCGGCGGTATGCGCATGAGCGAACCGGCGCTGGATCTTGCCATTGTTATGGCTTTAATGTCCAGTTACAAAGACAGACCGGTGGATCCGGGCATGCTTATTTTCGGGGAGGTAGGACTTTCCGGGGAAGTACGTGGGATCTCCCAGGCGGCCCAGAGAGTAGCAGAAGCAGCTAAACTGGGATTTACTACCTGTGTACTGCCAAAAGTAAATATGGAAAAGATAAAGCCCATAGATGGGATCCGCATGATCGGCGTGTCCAATGTACGGGAAGCTATTGGGCTGCTGTGATAAAAATACCTGCGCCGGGTCAGGATATCCGGTGCAGGTGTTTTTTATGTAATAGGAAATTCCTTGAAATTTCCTATTACGCAAAAAGGCACTAACGTGCCAATGATGCGCACTCGCGCGAAGAAGAAACATGTCGCAAGCGACCGCGCTTGGCGCGAGAATGTGCCAAGGCACATTCTTTTTCACGGGAGGACGGAGCGATGGATTCCGAGAATGCGAATAAGAGTAAGAAGAAAAAGACTTCAAACATAATACAGATCTGCATCGGCGTGCTGGCGGTTGTGCTGGCGGCACTGATTATCGTGATGATGGGAATTGTCTCCAGTATTCAGGGAACGGCGCGTGTGGTCAATTATGCGGGACTGGTGCGCGGAAAGACACAGCGTATCATTAAATTGGAAATTTCCGGTCAGCCGGAGGATGGTATGATTCAGGATATTGAGGCCTTCGTCGACGGTCTGCGGAATGGCAATGGAGAACTGGGGCTGGTGCGCCTTGATGACGGGGCGTTTCAGAGTAAGATGCGGGAGTTGGAGGAGTACTTTGCCGCGCTTCACTATGAAATCCTGCGTGTCCGGGAAGTCGGCTATGAGAATACAGAGATCATTGATAAGAGCGAGCGGTTCTTTGAAATCTGTGATGAGGCGACGGGACTGGCGGAGGCGTATTCCCAGCGGAAGGCATCCTCGCTGACGGTAATTGAAAAATATATCACGATTGATATTATTGTTCTGATGCTTCTGATTGGATATGAATTTATCAAGGCGGTGCGCTTTGCGGCGATGAACCGTGCACTGCAGAAAAAGGTGTATTTGGACAAGGCGACCGGACTTCCCAATAAGAATAAATGCGAAGAATTGCTGGATGATCCGGAACCGGCGGCAGAGAATGTGGGAGTGTGCAGTTTTGACCTGAATGATCTCCGCCGAATCAATAACAGCATGGGGCATGAGGCGGGGGATGCCTACATCAGGCGGTTCGCCGTCTGCCTGCGCGCGTCCATGCCTGCGGAACAGTTCGTAGGGCGGGACGGCGGCGATGAATTTATTGCCGTTACGCATGGTCTGGATGAGGAGGCCATGCGGGAATGCCTCACCCATGTGCGGGAGGCGATGACAGAGGAGTCAAAGGGATATCCGGATATGCCGATCAGCTATGCGGCCGGGTATGCACTTGCCAGTGATTTTCCGGGCAGCACGATGCGGGAGCTTTTCAGTTTTGCCGATAAAAATATGTATATCAACAAAAACCATGTAAAGCGCGAGGAAGCGGCAGCGGAAAAACGGCTGGATTTCCACCTGCTCAAGCTTTTAAACCGGTACGGGAGAAACTTTTCGGATTGTCTCTACTGCGACGCGCACATGGATACCTACCGGGCACTCCGTGCCAGTGCTGATTTCTTTCTGGCGTCGGACGGAAGCTATTCCGGTGCGGCGGAGCAGATAGCAGCGGAACGTATGGCTCCTGCTGACCGCGCCCACATCCGCCAGAGCCTGCAGATTTCAGAGCTTTCCGGGAAGCTGCAGGCGGAGGGAGATCTACTCGAATTGCAGTATGATACCAACGGTCAGGGACTCTATAGCCGCCTGACGATGATCCCGGTAGATTGGGATAAGGAAGGAAAGCTGCATCATTTCCTGCTGGCATTTGAGACGATCCGGAAAAGTTCAGAAGGGCGGGCAGATGCGAAGGAACAGCTGACGCTCTATTATGAACAGCTCAAACAGTCGATTCTGGAAAATGACAGCTATGTGGATGCGCTCCTGGAACTGTCGGATATGATATATACAGTTAATTTGACAAAGGATATTCTGGAGAAGAGTGTTGTCCTGAATGGAAAAGACGAGGAATGCCGGGAGCTATTTATGGACTATCCGCTGCCGTGCTCTTACCGTGATTATTGCAGTGAATATATGAAGATGGTCACCCAGGAGACCTTGGGAAGCTATCGCATAGCAGATGATCCGGCTAAGCTGTTGAAGCGGTTTGAGGCAGGGGAGAAACATATTTCCGTGGAATACTGTATCCAGAAGACGGACGGCACGATCTGCTGGGTACAGAAAACAGTTCTGATGACGCAGACGATCGTGTTTGATACGGAGCTTTCTTGTGAGATGCCGGTGGTTCATGCGATCATTCTTCTGCAGGATACGTCACAGATGCACGCGCGGGATGAACAGGAACACGCGCGCCTGCAGGCGGCATTTGATGAAATGCGGACGGCAAACCGGGCGAAAACAGATTTTTTAAGGCGCATGAGCCATGATATCCGGACACCGCTCAATGGCATTATCGGGCTTTTGAAAATCGATGAGACACATTTTGAAGATAAGGAGATGGTGATGGAAAATCACCGGAAAATGCAGGTAGCGGCGGGGCATCTGCTGTCCCTCATCAATGATGTGCTGCAGATGAGCAAGCTGGAAGAGGGAAAGATCATTCTGGCACATGATTATATTTCATTGGCAGAGATGACGCGCGATATCGTGAGCATTATCATCGAGCGCGCGGTAGATGCGGGCATTCAATGGGAGTATGATAGAAGGGAAGCGGAGATTCCGTATCCGTATATTTACGGCAGCCAGCTCCATCTGCGCCAGATTTTCCTGAATATTTATGGAAACTGCATCAAATACAATCGTCCGGGCGGAAAAATCAGTACCAGGGTGGAGGCGCAGGATGTGCAGGACGGCTGGTGCGTCTATAGGTGGACGATCTCGGACACGGGAGTTGGCATGAGCCAGGAATTTCTGGATCACATCTTTGACCCGTTTGCACAGGAGAAAAATGATGCGCGCAGTGTTTACCAGGGAACTGGGCTTGGCATGACGATCGTCAAAGGGCTGATTGAACAGATGCACGGAAACATCGAGGTGACGAGTGAGGTCGGCATTGGAACGACGTTTGTGGTGGAAATTCCATTTGAGATTGCACCGCCGCCGGAGGAGTTCCCGGTTAAGGAAGCAGCGCCGTCAGGAGATATTCGCGGTTTGAAGCTGCTTTTGGCGGAGGACAATGAGTTGAATGCAGAGATCGCGGAAACACTTCTGACCGATGCGGGTGCCCATGTCACGATTGTGAAGAACGGGAAGAAGGCAGTAGACTGCTTTGAGGCGGCATCTCCGGGGACGTTTGATGCGATTCTCATGGATGTGATGATGCCAGTGATGGATGGTCTGGCTGCGACACGCGCGATCCGGGCGATTCCGCGGGCGGATGCAAGGCAGATTCCGATTCTTGCCATGACGGCAAATGCCTTTGAAGAGGATGCCAGGCAGTGCTTGGCAGCTGGGATGAATGTGCATCTGGCAAAACCATTGCAGATGGATAAGGTGCTGGCGGCGCTCATGGAGTGCTGCGGCAAAAAGAAGGATCTATAAAGTTTGAAAAGGGCGAAAAGGAACGCAGGCGGTACAGGTATGAAAGCAATCTCTATTTACACGATTACCCGAAATCAGAATACGGAATACCTTCAAAAGCTGGAACGACAGCTTTCGGGGCGGGATGTGTTTCTGAAAATACGGGAATGGGAGCTGGACAGCATGAAAGCGCTTGTTTCGGAGTTGGAGAGACATATGCAGGCGGTGTACGCACTGCGTTTTTTCTATTCGTTTCAGATTCCGAGACTGGGGAAAGAGTTTGATCTGCTTCAGATCAAGGAAGAACAAATTTTAAACCTTGAATTAAAGAGCGGACAGGTGTCGGATGAGGCGATCCGCAAGCAGCTCATACAAAACCGGTATTATCTGGCGGCGCTGGGAAAGCCGATTCGTTCGTACACTTATATTAGCAGCCAGAACCGCCTGGTGCGTCTGACGAATCATGACCGCATTGTGGAGGCGGACTGGGAACAGCTCTGCCGGGATTTGCAACAGGAGAGTGCTGATTATCCAGGCGATATCGAAGACTTGTTTCAGGCGGAGCTGTACCTGATTTCGCCGCTCACAGAGCCGGGACGGTTCTTAAAGAAAGAATATTTCCTGACATACCAGCAGAGGGATATTGAACGTCAGATTTTAAAGAAAATCCGGGCAGACCGGACGGGATATTTCTGGTTTACCGGGCTTCCGGGGACGGGAAAAACGCTGCTTTTATATGATATTGCGATGAAACTCTCCGGGCGGCAGCGGGTGTGCATGATCCACTGCGGTGAAGCGGGAAAAGAGTGGAAGGTGCTGCATGAGCGGCTGCGGCGGGTGGAGTACCTGGCGGAGGATAGTGTTCAAACGGGAGCGGAAATCAGGTTTGAAGCATACAGCGCGATCTTAGTAGATGAGGCACACCTTCTGTCGCCCAATACATTGGAAATTTTGCTGGAGATCGGCAAAACGCGTCCGGTTATTTTTTCCAGTAACTGTGAGGATATGATTTCGCCGGAAGAATTGGATCTGGGTGCAATAAAGCTCTTGGGGGAGCAGCCGGGAATCCAGACATTCCACCTGACGAATCGGATCCGTGCGAATGCAGAACTTTCCTATTTTATACAAAATATGATGCACCTGCCGCACGGACGCGGAATGCGGCACTATCCCCATGTCGCTGTGGTTTATGCCAACGATGAGTCAGAAGCAGCTAATTTGCTGAATGATTACATCCGTCAGGGATATAAGTGCCAGGAATCCGATTGGCAGGAAAAACTGGAAAAGCAATCCGATTCTGCCGTAGAAATACAATCTCGCCATACGCGAGAAGTCGATCGCATGGTGCATCGGCTGGATGGGCGATATTATTATGATGAAATGGGATATCTGCACTCGACAGAGCGCGATGTGAGACATCTTTTTTATCAGCTCAGCGAGGCAAAAGAAGAACTGGCGCTGGTGGTGATGGGAAATGAGAAGCTGTATGGAACGCTGCTGAACTTGTTTTAGGGTGTTTTGAAGGAGAGGTTTTATATAAAATGTTGGAATGTGCTCAAAAAGCATATTTCCAACATTTTTTGTTGTTCATTATGCTAAGGACAAGAAAAAAGCCTCAGGCAGACACCTGAGGCCAGTTAAACTCGATTTAGGCTCTTTCAACTAAACCGGATCTTAAGCAAGAAGTACATACATACATCTTCTGAGCTCCGCCATTAGTTTTAACCTTAACAGACTTAACGTTAGCTTTCCACATTTTGTTAGATCTTCTATGTGAATGACTCACTGCATTACCAAAATGAGCAGCTTTCTCGCAGATTGCACACTTAGCCATCGTAGCACCTCCTTAACCGATCATTGGACTTCCTATTAAAATCCATAACAAAGGTATAATAGCAGAAAATAGAAAAATATGCAAGTGAAAAACCAAAAAAAATAAAAAAAGTTTTCGACAGATGTCTATTTTCTATTTCCTTTTTAACGTGGGTGGTGTATAATATACGCGTAAGCCATGAGTCATGCGGATAAAAAAGGCTGAAAAACGGTGTTGTGCTTGCACATAAGCCGTATTTCAGACATTTTTATCCATAGGGCGAAGCCCGTGAGCGAGATGGAGCGAAGCGGAATCGAGCTGCATGACGGGGTAGAGAGACGCATATATTTCATTCCACGCGCCGACACAGGAGCCGCTCAGGCTCCGCATGTCCAGCCCGTGAAGTACTCATTCCACGCGCCGACACAGGAGCCGTCTCGGCTCCGCATGTCCAGCCCGTGAAGTACCCATTCCACGCGCCGACACAGGAGCCGCTCAGGCTCCGCATGTCCAGCCCGTAAAAAATCATGGCATAAAATTCGAATCAAACAAAAACAAGTAAAGAAACGGAGGCTGTCAATATGAAAGGACGCATCGACAATAAAATGGGTTCGATCCAGATCGATCCGGAAGTAATTGCAATGTACGCCGGAACGACAGCAGTAGAATGCTTCGGTATCGTTGGCATGGCGGCTGTCAGTATGAAAGATGGTCTGGTAAGACTGCTTAAAAGAGAAAGCCTGACACACGGCATCAACGTAGCCATCAAGGACAATGCACTCAGCATCGATTTCCACGTAATCGTGGCATACGGGGTCAGCATCTCTACCGTTGCGGACAACCTGATCGAGAGTGTAAAATATAAAGTAGAAGAGTTTACTGGCATGAAGGTTGAGAAAATCAGCATTTATGTTGAAGGCGTAAGAGTGATAGATTAAGGAGGAACAAACCCTGTGGGCATGAATTATATAGATGCCGGGATGTTAAAGAATGCATTTCTGGCTGGAGCAAAGGGCCTAGAGGCCAACAAGGAATGGATCAATGAGCTGAACGTATTTCCTGTTCCAGATGGAGATACCGGTACGAACATGACGATGACGATTCTGTCAGCCGCCAGAGAAGTGGCAGCCGTTGAAAATCCGACGATGGAGGCGCTGGCGAGAGCGATTTCCTCCGGTTCCCTGCGCGGCGCACGAGGCAATTCCGGCGTTATCCTTTCACAGCTCTTCCGCGGATTTACGAAAGAGATTAAGACGGTAGATGTCATTACGACGAGTGTTCTCTCAGACGCATTTAACCGTGCGACGGAGACAGCTTATAAGGCAGTTATGAAGCCGAAGGAAGGTACGATTCTGACTGTTGCCAAGGGAATGGCGGATAAAGCGGCAGAACTGGCACCGCAGACCGAGGACGTACTTGAATTTTCAGAGAAAGTATTGGAGTACGGCGAGTATGTTTTAAGCCAGACACCGGAGATGCTTCCGGTTCTGAAAGAGGCAGGTGTAGTGGATTCTGGCGGACAGGGTCTGATTCAGGTTATCAAGGGCTGTATTGAGGGCTTAAAAGGAAAAGTCGTGGATATCGACGCGGCAGTTACTCCGTCTGTATCGGGAAATAGAGCGGCAAAAACAGCAACAGGCGCCGGAAGCACGCAGGCAGCGGATATCCGTTTTGGTTATTGTACGGAATTTATTATCAATGCAGAAAAACCGGCGGATGAGACGACAGAGCAGGAACTGAAAGATTATCTGAGCACGATCGGCGACTCCCTGGTAGTTGTGGCAGATGATGATATTGTCAAGATTCACGTTCATACAAACGATCCAGGCCTGGCGATTCAGAAAGCACTGACCTACGGTTCCCTGTCCCGCATCAAGATTGACAATATGCGCGAGGAACATCAGGAGAAACTGATCAAAGATTCCGAACGTCTGGCGGCACAGCAGAAGGCAGAAGAGGAAGCCAAAGAGAAGAAGGAAGAACCGCGCAAGAAATATGGATTTATCGCCGTATCGGTCGGAGAAGGTCTTTCTGAGATTTTCAAGGGCATCGGCGCTGACTATATCATCGAGGGCGGACAAACGATGAATCCGAGTACGGAGGATATGCTGGAAGCAATCGAAAAAGTCCATGCCGAGACAGTTTACATTCTGCCGAACAATAAAAATATTATTCTGGCGGCAGAGCAGGCAAAGAGCCTGTCAGAAGATACCAAGGTATATGTAGTTCCGTCCAAGACGGTTCCGCAGGGTATCACGGCGCTGATTAATTTTGCTCCGGATCTGACGGCGGAAGAAAATATGGAACAGATGTCCGAGGAGATGAGCCACGTTAAGACCGCTCAGATTACCTACGCAGTCCGCAATACATCGATTGATGGTATGGAGATCGCAGAGGGCGATATCATGGGGATCGGCGACAGCGGCATGCTGGCAGTTGGCAAGAATATCGAGGAGACCGCGATGGAGTCACTTCGTAAGATGGTAGATGATGAGTCTGAGCTTGTGACGATCTATTATGGTGAGGATGTCACGGAAGAGGACGCAGAGGCATTTTGTGAGAAAGCCCGCAAAGAATTTACATCCTGCGAATTTGAATGCCAGAATGGCGGGCAGCCGATTTACTATTATATGATTTCGGTAGAGTAGATTTAGGTCGTTTAAAGTGATTGAAATGCGTTAAATGAATCTGCACTATTGGCTGAGAAAATGCAGATAACGAGAAAATGAATTTTCTATGTGATGGCGCAGATAAAACATTTGGCGTATAAAACAAAATAATTCATAAGTATGAAATGAGGCAGGTCAGGGGAGAGATCCCTGCGTCCTGCCTCTCTTTCATTCCAATGTATTCCCGGATTTTTTGTCCGGTAACTGTCTGCGTGGCTGATTTTCCGGAGAATATTCTGAAAAGCAGGAGGAGATAGATGGAACAGCAGAATATAACCGCTGTCAAGGGCATCGGTGAAAAGACGGCAAAGTTATTTCAAAAAATAGGCGTGGAAACGGTGGAAGAACTGCTCCATTATTATCCGCGTGCTTATGACGAGTTTAAGGAAGCGCAGCCGATCGCGGAACTGAAGGAAGATACGATCGCGGCAGTCGGCGGAATCCTGGCAAAAACGGCGGATGTGGTGCGGTATGGAGCGCGTCTGCAGGTTACGACGGCTGGATTGCGGGACAGCGGAGGCACACTGGCGCTGGCATGGTACAATATGCCCTATCTGCGCGGGACGCTCAAGGCGGGGGAATGCTTTATTTTCCGTGGCCGTGTGGTAAAAAAACGGGGAAGACTTACGATGGAGCAGCCGGAGATCTACCGCCCGGAACAGTATGCGAAAGTCGTGTCGTCTATGCAGCCGGTTTACGGACAGACGAAGGGACTTGGCAATAAGACAATCGCAAAGGCAGTCACGGAAGCCCTCACGATGCGCCAGATGGAACGGGAATATCTGCCGGCTGGTCTGCGGGAAAAGTACGGATTGGCGGAAATCAACTATGCGCTGGAGCACATCCATTTTCCGGCAAACCTGGAAGAACTGATGTTTTCCCGGAAACGTCTTGTGTTTGATGAATTTTTCATGTTCCTGATGTCAGTGCGCCTGCTCAAAGACAAAAAAGAAGATAAAAAGAGCGCATATCCATTTACGTTTTCTGGGGAAATGGCGTCGGTGGAAGAGCGCCTCCCATATGCTCTGACCGGGGCACAGAAAAAGGTAATCCGGGAGGTGTACGCCGATTTGTCCGGCGGGCATATCATGACCCGATTGATTCAGGGCGACGTTGGTTCAGGTAAGACGATTGTGGCGATTCTGGCGTTGCTGCAGGCGGCGGCAAATGGATATCAGGGGGCGCTGATGGTACCGACGGAGGTACTGGCGCGTCAGCATTACGAGTCGATGACCGAATTGTTTGCGTCGCTGGGAATCACATATCGTCCGGTGCTTCTGACCGGTTCGATGACAGCGAAGGAAAAACGGCTTGCCAGAGAGTCGATTGAAAATCATGAGGCAGATATCGTGATTGGAACCCACGCGCTGATTCAGGAAAAAGTGGTGTACGACAATCTGGCATTGGTAATCACGGATGAACAGCACCGTTTTGGAGTGGCACAGCGGGAAATGCTGAGCAAAAAAGGCGGCGAGCCGCATGTGCTTGTCATGAGTGCGACGCCGATCCCACGGACGCTGGCGATTATTTTATATGGGGATCTTGATATTTCCATCATCGATGAACTTCCGGCAAACCGGCAGCCGATCAAGAACTGTGTCGTGAACCGTGAATTTCGCCCGAATGCCTACCGTTTCATCGAAAATGAAGTCCGCGCCGGCCGTCAGGCATACGTCATCTGCCCGATGGTCGAGCCGAGTGAGATGCTGGAGGCAGAGAACGTCATCGATTATACCGAAGAGCTGCGCCGCGCCCTGTCCCCGTCGATCCGGGTGGAATATCTGCACGGAAAGATGAAGGGAAAAGAAAAAAATGCGATCATGGAAGCATTTGCGGCAAATGAGATTCATGTGCTGGTATCCACCACGGTCATCGAGGTCGGAATCAATGTCCCGAATGCCACCGTTATGATGATCGAAAATGCCGAGCGTTTCGGTCTGGCGCAGCTCCATCAGCTCCGTGGCCGTGTCGGTCGAGGAAAAGATCAGTCCTACTGCATCATGGTTAACGCCTCCGGCGAAGAAGACGCGGGAAAGCGGCTGGATATTCTCAACAAGTCAAATGACGGCTTCTACATCGCCTCCGAAGACTTAAAACTGCGCGGTCCCGGCGACCTATTTGGCGTCCGCCAGAGCGGTGATCTCGAATTCCATTTAGCAGATATATTTGCAGATGCAGATATATTGAAGGCAGTTTCGGATGAAGTGAAGAAATTAATGGATAAAGATCCGCTGTTGGAGGCGGAGGAGAATCAGGAGCTGAAACGGAAGATGAATGGATATTTAGAGAGAGGATGGGAGAAGGTGAATTTGTGATGGCTGAGGGTCGCGGAAATCAGGCATCTATGGTATGGTTAACATTTTTATGGATGATTTACTTGGAGAAGGGGAATATATTCGAGGAAAATCAGAAGTGAAAACACTTCGTTTGTCTGGAGAAAAGAGACAGCAACTCTTAGAAAATCTTCAGACGGTTGAGGTTGTAAATACCAATAGTGCTTTAAAATTATGGAATGCATACTTGAAATCAAGTGCTCCGCTATTAAAGGTTACATTTGATAGTACAACTGCAAAAGATGAGCGAGATGTTACGTTCTTAACACAGATGCATCCACTCGTAAAGCAGGCGGCAGCATACGAAAGTACAAAGTTCACATGTGAGATTGCATTATCAGCAACATCTGAAGAGATGGCCCCGCACATCCGCCTGCTGCAGAATGCTGATCAGGAAGTGGTGGATAAGCTCCGCTCGGATATTCTGAATACAATTCCGGCATGGAGAAACCAGATGGTTCTGGCGCTGGGAATTGAGCATACGACCAGGGCATTAAACGCGCAGGATGCATTGGATGAAATGACGAATGAACTGTTTAGAAAAAATGCGGAAACGCTGAAACAGGGGGCGATCGATGCAGCATTGGCGTCCGAGCGCAGCATTGTAGATGTGGAGACGCTGAAAAAGATCAATGAGGACATTATTACATCGATCAATGAAGTTGTAAAAATTCATGAAGAAGGTTCCCAGAAGCGCGTAGAGGCACAGGAAGAACTTGTCAAGATTGAGACAGAGTTAAAGGACGCTTTATTGAAAGCGGGTTCCAGGTAGGATGCTTATGAAGAAACATTTACGAATCACATGGAATGCTCCGGTTGTGCTGAGCATAGTGGCTGTGAGTTTTGCTGCCACGTTATTAAACTACCTCACGGGCGGAAGAAGCGGGCTGCTTTTATTTATGACATACCATTCTTCCCTCCTGTCACCGATGACGTGGATCCGGATGTTTACACATATATTTGGACATGCGGACTGGTCACATCTAATCGGTAATATGAGTTATCTGCTATTACTTGGACCGATGCTGGAAGAAAAATATTCATCGAGGGTTCTTCTGGAGGTTATCCTTGTGACAGCGTTTGTGACGGGACTGGCAAATTATATCCTTTTTCCGGCGACTGCATTGTGCGGTGCCAGTGGAGTTGTGTTTGCCTTTATACTATTATCTTCGTTTACAAATTTTCGCGAGGGTGAAATACCAGTTACGTTCATTCTGGTGGCGGTTCTGTTTATAGGGCAGCAGGTCTGGGATGGTATTACGATTCGGGACAATATTTCCCATATGACTCATATTATAGGGGGAATGATTGGCGGAATGATCGGGTATGGGTTGAATTGCAAATCGCGGGTTAAGTAGATTAATAATTTTTTGTTTCATAGGACGCAATTTCCTATGAAATCAGAAAAACTCCTGCATACACAGAATGAAGATTTATCTGTTTATGCAGGAGTTTTTTGAAATTTACAGCCGTTTATCAGCCGTCAATTTTCATTACATCTGTCCCTCGTTATACCGTTTAATCAGCTTCTGGATCTTCGCAGTCGGAGTCAGTGCGTTCTCCAGAGATACGTTATGGTTCAGGGAGTTGATGATTGCAGCGATAAACTTGCTCATATCAGCTTCTACATACCAGTCACGTTTAAGAAGTTCCGGCGTGTGGTAGTTTAAGTTGGTGGTTACGACGCAGTCGAGGTAACCTTTTGCGAAAAATTCGTCGAATTTCTCAAGTCCGTTGGTGAACAGACCGAAGGTAGCGCATACAACGACGCGTTTTGCCTTGCGCTCTTTGAGGGCGCGGCAGGTGTCCAGCATGCTCTCGCCGGAGGAGATCATGTCATCAATGATGAGAACGGTCTTTCCTTCAACGGAAGAACCTAAGAACTCATGGGCAACGATCGGGTTGCGTCCATTGACAACACGGGAGTAGTCGCGGCGTTTGTAGAACATACCCATGTCAACACCCAGGTTGTTTGCCAGATATACGGCGCGGGACATAGCGCCCTCGTCCGGGCTGATAACCATCAGGTTGTCCTTGTCGATCTTTAAGGTTTTGTCATGGTTCAGTAATGCCTTGATAAACTGGTAGGTCGGCATGAAATTATCAAAACCGCTTAACGGAATGGAGTTCTGTACACGCGGGTCATGTGCATCGAAGGTAATGATGTTGCTTACGCCCATCTGAATCAGTTCTTCGAGCATCATCGCACAGTCAAGGGATTCACGACCGCTGCGCTTGTGCTGGCGTCCCTCATATAAGAACGGCATGATAACATTGACACGATGTGCGGTAGCAATGGATGCGCCGATGATACGTTTTAAATCCTGATAATGGTCGTCCGGGGACATATGATTGGTAAATCCGCTCATTTTGTAGGTCAGGCTGTAGTTGGTTACATCGACCATGGCGTAAATATCGGTACCACGGACAGACTCATTGACGATGCCTTTTGCTTCACCGCTTCCGAAACGCGGGCACGCGCAGTCAAGCATGTAGGAATCAGCATCATAGCCGCGGTACTGTAAATTTTCCTGACGCTTTTTCAGGACTTCAATATCGTTGCGGCGGAAATTGATAATGTGGGAGTTGACTTTCTCAGCCAGATCCCGGCAGCTCTCCAGTGCGGCAATTTTAAGCGGCGCAACCGGAAGCGTGTCATTAAACACGTAGTCATTCGACATGATTATACCTCCAAACAGTGTAGGTCCTTCGATGCATGCGGGCAGAGCGTACAAGTTTGTCTGCCATTTGCAGGACATAATACAACTATTTTATACCATTTTACGATAAGAAACGTCAATAGCAAATGAGAAAATTACAAAAAAAATCCACATCTGCGAATCAGAAGCACAACTTTACAAAAAAGCTGATTACTGTTAATATAATACTGGATTCTTAGGGTTTAAAAATATTTGAAATGAGGATTTTATAAATGAAAAAAGGTCATCTGATAAAATCGGTCGATCCGGGCTCGATTGCGGAGGAAATGGAGCTGGAGCCGGGGGACGTCCTTCTGACGATCGATGGAGATGAGATAGAGGATATTTTTGATTATGAATATAAGATAAACAGTGAGGAGATTACGCTGCTGGTCCGCAAGAAGAACGGCGAGGAGTGGGAACTGGATATCGTAAATGAGTATCAGGATCTGGGGATTACCTTTGAAAATGGTCTGATGAGCGATTATCGTTCCTGCAGGAATAAGTGCATCTTCTGTTTCATCGACCAGATGCCGCCGGGCATGCGTGAGACACTGTATTTTAAGGACGATGATTCCAGACTTTCGTTCCTGCAGGGCAACTATATCACGCTGACGAATATGAAGGATAAGGATATTGAGCGGATTATCCGGTTTAAGCTGGCGCCGATCAATATTTCAGTGCAGACGACAAATCCGGAGCTGCGCTGCAAGATGCTTCATAACCGCTTTGCCGGTGAGGCACTCCAGAAAATCGACCGCCTGTATGAGGCGGATATCCCGATGAATGGTCAGATCGTTTTATGCCGGGGCGTCAATGACGGGGCGGAGTTAGACCGTTCGATCCGTGATCTGACGAAATACATTCCGGCGATGCAGAGTGTTTCGGTCGTGCCGGTCGGTCTCTCGAAGTACCGCGATGGTCTGTATCCGCTTGAGCCGTTTACACCGGAGCAGTTGGGCGATACCATTGATTTGATAGAGAAATGGCAGAAGAAGATCTATGCGGAACACGGTATTCACTTCATTCACGCCAGCGATGAGTTTTACATGGGCGCCGGGCGCCCGCTTCCGGAAGCGGATCGCTATGATGGCTATATCCAGCTGGAAAATGGGGTCGGCATGATTCGCCTGATGGAAGAGGAGATAGCCGAGGCGCTGGAGCAGCTGCATCCGGGAGAGGCTGGCGAGGTGTGCCCGGAGGAGATTTCGATTGCAACGGGACGGCTGGCTGCCCCGTATATTGAGCAGTATGTAGAGCGCGTGTGCCGCCAGTTCCCGGGGAAAAAGGTACATGTATATGCGATCCGCAATGACTTCTTTGGTGAGCGGATCACGGTGGCGGGGTTGATCACGGCAAAGGATCTGATTGCACAGTTAAAGGAACAGCCGCTTGGCAGCCGCCTACTGCTTCCAAGCGCCATGTTCCGAAGCGGCGAGGAGACATTTCTGGATGATCTGACCCGCACGGATGTACAAAATGCTTTACAAGTTCCGGTGGATATTGTAAAATCAAGCGGACGTGATTTTGTGGAAGCAATTCTGGCTCCTGTGAAGGAGGAAAGCTCCAGGCATGGCGAGTATGAGCCGGATCCGGAGGAATTTGCCGCTCAGATGGATGATAACTGGCAGGAAGAAGATCGGGATGGCGTACAGGTGTACGCATATGAGCCGGAAGACCTGGATTAGGATGCCCCGGACGAAGTCGTTTGTTTTGAAGAGGAAGACTCAGATCTGGAGGATGAGAAAGAAACGTGATGGCTGGAAATACAGAGGAAAACGTGCTTTCGGACACACAGAAAGAAAGCGTCTGGATGTGAAATTCATCACAATGAATGAAACAAGTAACTGGACAATAAAAATAGCAGCTGTGGATTTACAAACCAGCTGCGGAGCATGAAAATAAATGGAGGCATAAATATGAAAAAGAAACCGGTGGTGGCGGTCGTTGGACGTCCAAACGTGGGAAAATCCACCCTTTTCAACGTCCTTGCGGGCGATATGATTTCGATTGTAAAAGATACTCCAGGTGTAACGCGTGACCGTATTTACGCGGACTGTACCTGGTTAGACCATTCTTTTACCCTGATCGATACTGGCGGTATCGAGCCGGATACGAAGGATATTATCCTGTCCCAGATGCGTGAGCAGGCGGAGATCGCGATCGCGACGGCGGATGTGATCCTGTTTATCGTAGATGTGCGTCAGGGCATGACCGATTCGGATTCCAAGGTGGCGGATATGCTGCGTAAATCGAGAAAACCGGTTGTTCTGGCGGTCAATAAAGTAGACAATCCGGCGAAATTTGGCAATGATGTCTATGAGTTCTACAACCTCGGTATTGGTGATCCGGTAGCGATCTCGGCAGCCTCCCGTCTGGGACTGGGCGATCTGCTGGATGAAGTCGTGGCACATTTCCCGGAGGGAAGCGGTGACGAGGAAGAGGATGACCGTCCGAGAGTGGCGATTGTCGGAAAACCAAACGTAGGTAAATCTTCTATTATAAATAAGCTTCTGGGCGAGAACCGCGTCATCGTATCGGATATCGCCGGTACGACCCGCGATGCAGTCGATACAGAGATTGTCCGCAACGGTACCGAATATGTCTTTATCGATACGGCAGGTCTGCGCCGCAAGAGCAAGATCAAGGAGGAGCTGGAGCGCTACAGCATCATCCGTACCGTAACGGCGGTTGAGAGAGCTGATGTGGTTCTGATGGTTATCGACGCGAAAGAGGGAGTAACCGAGCAGGATGCAAAGATTGCCGGTATCGCACATGAGCGTGGAAAAGGTATTATCATCGTGGTAAATAAATGGGATGCGATCGATAAGACCGATAAGACTATTTATGAGTACACCAATAAGATTAAGACTGTTCTGTCCTTTATTCCGTATGCGGAGTTCGTGTTCGTATCCGCACTGACCGGACAGCGTATGAATAAGCTGTTTGAGATGATCGACATGGTGCGCGAAAATCAGACACTGCGTATTGCAACCGGCGTTCTCAATGAGATCCTGGCAGAGGCAGTGGCACTGCAGCAGCCGCCGTCTGACAAGGGCAAGCGTTTAAAGCTCTACTATATGACACAGGTAGCGGTCAAACCGCCGACATTCGTTGTGTTTGTCAATGATAAGGAACTAATGCATTTCTCATATACACGGTATCTCGAGAACAAGATCCGTGACGCATTCGGATTCAAGGGAACTTCCTTAAAATTCCTGATCCGCGAGAGAAAGGGGAAGGATCAATAATGGAACGTCTCATCTGTATTGTGATTGGCTATATCTTTGGTCTGATCCAGTCCGGCTATCTGTATGGAAAGGCGAATCATATGGATATCCGCCAGTACGGCAGCGGAAATGCCGGTTCTACGAACGTCCTGCGTGTGATGGGAAAGAAAGCGGGCGCGATCGTATTTTTAGGAGACTTTTTCAAGGCGGTGTTTGCAATGGCAGTCTGCCGTCTGCTGTTTAAGGGAAATGCGGACGTGGATCTTCTTGCATTGTATGCGGGTCTGGGAGTCACACTCGGTCACAATTTCCCGTTTTACCTGAAATTCAAGGGCGGCAAGGGAATTGCCTGCATGGCGGGCATCATGACAGCGATGGATCTGCGGATTACGCTGACCTGTTTCGTGATTTTCTCCGTGACGGTGTTCCTGACCCGCTATGTATCGCTTGGTTCGATTCTTGTGTCGATCACCTTTTTTGCAGAGCTTGTGATCTTTGAGAGCATGGGTTCCTACCGGGTAAGCACGCCGAACCGCATCCAGTTCTATGCACTGGGCGCGATTCTGATGTGCATGGCGATCTGGCGCCATCGGAGCAATATTGGGCGTCTGTTGTCCGGCACAGAAAACAAACTGGGCGCGAAGAAATCATGAAAGAAGTTTAACAACACTTTACATAGTTGCCATAAGGTAATTGTTCACAGGTGGACACTTTTGGAACCGAAAGTGCCGTAAGAAAACGTGGTGGCAGCAGGAATTTACCGTATTTAAATGCGAAGCCACGGCAAATTCCGTTACTGGGCACGTATGCATGAACAGTAACGTCATAAGTAATGGGAATGTATAAAAATTTCCAAATAACATTGACCTGTAGAGAGAAGAAGAGAGAAAAGCAGGTCGGGAGGTATCAGGATGGCAGCAGTAGGAATTATCGGAGCCGGAACCTGGGGCACAGCCCTGGCGGTGCTTCTGAACAATAATGGGCAGGATGTGACAATCTGGTCCGCATTTGATACAGAGATCCAGGAAATGAGCCGCACCAGACGGCACAAAAATCTGCCGGAGGTTGTACTTCCGGATCCGATCCAGATGACAGCTGATCTGCGCACCGCGATGGCGGAGAAGGATATGCTGATTATGGCGGTTCCGTCCGTCTATGTCCGCAGTACGGCGGCGAAGATGAAGGAATACCTGCGTTACGGTCAGATTGTCGTGGATGTGGCGAAGGGAATCGAGGAGCAGAGTCTTATGACGATGTCACAGGTCATCGAGGAGGAGCTTCCGTTGGCGGAGGTAGCCGTCCTTTCCGGACCGAGCCATGCCGAGGAGGTGAGCCGGGGACTTCCGACTACCTGTGTGGCAGCGGCGCACCGCAAAAAGACTGCCGAGTTCATGCAGAGTGTGTTCATGAGTCCGGTGTTCCGCATTTACACCAGCCCGGACATGCTGGGCGTCGAGATTGGTGCGGCTCTTAAAAATGTCATTGCGCTGGCAGCCGGTACAGCGGATGGGCTGGGATGCGGCGATAACACGAAGGCGGCGCTGATCACCCGCGGAATTGCGGAGATTGCCCGTCTGGGTATTGCAATGGGCGGAAAACAGCAGACCTTCTACGGATTATCCGGCATCGGTGATTTGATCGTAACCTGTGCGAGCATGCACAGCCGCAACCGCCGGGCGGGGATCCTGATTGGAAAGGGATATACGATGGATGAGGCGATGAAGGAAGTGCAGATGGTTGTCGAGGGCGTTTATTCTGCGAAAGCCGGTCTTCTGCTGGCACAGAAATACGGCTGCGATATGCCGATCGTTTCCCAGGTCAACCAGGTGCTGTTTGACGGAAAATCTCCGAAAGAGGCGCTGGCGGATCTGATGATGCGCGATCCGCGGATCGAATCGAGCGATCTTCCGTGGGAAGGATAATTCAGGCGGCAGTCGTTTTTCTGAATTTGAGTGATTAAATTCGGAAAAATAGCAATGAGATCTACTATGTTTTTCTGAAAAATGCAGGTGTCTGTGTCAGACGGACAAAACTTATAAAAAGTGTTTACTATAACCAGAAAGAATATCTAATATAACTACAAGATCTGGAAAAGAGAGAATTTAGCGCAAAAAGTTGAAAATCTGCTAAATTCCCTCTTTTTTAGGTGGTTTTTGTATTGACAATTAGAGGGGTAAAATTTATAATTGCCTCATTCAAATAGTTGTTGTATTCCATTGCAGCATAGAATTGGAGGAGAATATTATGAAAAAAAGAGTAGTTAGTCTTGGACTTGCAGCCATGATGGCGATGTCTATGACCGCTTGCGGTGGCTCTGGAAATGCGAGCACTTCTGAATCAGCAGCAGAAGACGCACAGGGCGCAGAGGGAGCTGACGGCGAAGTATTTAAAATTGGCGGTATCGGACCGATCACCGGTGCGGCTGGCGCTTACGGTGCGGCTGTAAAGAATGGTACTGAGCTGGCAATCAATGAGATCAACGAGGCTGGCGGTATCAATGGTTACCAGGTAGCGTTCAACTTCCAGGATGATGAGAATGATCCGGAGAAGGCGATCAACGCATACAATACCTTAAAAGACTGGAACATGCAGATGCTTCTTGGTACCGTTACTTCCAAGCCGTGTATCGCAGTTGTAGCAGAGACAGCAGCAGATAACCTGTTCCAGCTGACTCCGTCCGGATCTGCTGTTGAGAGTATTTCCGGCGACAACGCATTCCGCGTATGCTATTCGGATCCGGATCAGGGACGTGCATCCGCTCAGTACATCGGCGAGCACAAACTGGCAACCAAGATCGCTATCATCTACGACAGCTCCAGCGAGTACTCTGATGGTATCCGCGAGTCCTTCGTAGCAGAGGCCCCGAATCAGGGTCTGGAGGTAGTAGCCAGCGAGGCATTTACATCTGATAACAATACCGATTTCTCCGTACAGCTTGATAAAGCAAAAGAGTCCGGCGCTGATCTGGTATTCCTGCCGATCTACTATCAGGAGGCATCTGTTATCCTAAAACAGGCAAACGATAAAGATTTCCATCCGCAGTTCTTCGGCTGTGATGGTATGGACGGTATCCTGAGCGTTGATGGCTTTGATAAGTCCTTAGCAGAAGGTCTGATGCTTCTGACTCCGTTCTCCGTAGATGAGGAGTCCAGCCAGGACTTCGTAACTGCTTACCGTGATGCTTACGGCATCGACCCGCTTCAGTTCGCAGCAGATGCTTACGACGGCGTATATGCAATTAAGGCAGCTGCAGAGAAGGCAGAGGTCACACCGGATATGAGCGCTTCCGATATCTGCGATGCACTGAAAACAGCTATGACTGAGATCCAGATCGATGGTCTGACCGGTACAGAGATGCACTGGACGGCAGAAGGCGAGCCGCAGAAAGCGCCGAAAGCTGTAGAGATCAAAGACGGCAAATATGAGATGATGCAGTAATTAAAAATTTAAAAACTGCAGAACCGTTGCGGCTATATGTATGTAGCTCTGATGGGACTGTTACTGGATGTCCGGCGTCACAGATGGCTGCCGGGCATTTAGTAACAGCTTTCTTTTTAAAACGGTTCACTGCACATGCTTGCCTGCGACGACGACTGGGTGTTTGCTTTCTGCGGACTGCGAGACGGTCATGTTTGTTCTGCTAAATTCGGTCACAGGTAAACATGTGCAGCGAAATGCGTGTACAGGGAAATGCGAAAACGTAGAAACAAAGAGGTAGGTGTATACATATGAGTTTTCTTTCTTATTTAATCAATGGCATCAGTCTGGGAAGTGTCTATGCGATCATTGCACTGGGCTACACCATGGTTTATGGCATCGCGCGTATGCTGAACTTCGCACACGGCGATATCATCATGGTAGGCGGTTTCACAGTGTTTACGATTGTCACAACGATGGGCGGTTCTCCGGTTGTGGGTATTCTGGCTTCGGTGGTTGTGTGTACAGTGCTGGGCGTTACGATCGAGCGAGTTGCATACAGACCGTTGCGTGACGCGTCCCCGCTGGCAGTTCTGATCACCGCGATCGGTGTCAGTTATCTGCTCCAGAACGTGGCGCTTCTGATTTTTGGTTCCAATGCGAGACAGTTTACATCAGTTATTACTGTACCGGCATTAAAGCTGGCTGGCGGCAAGCTTTCGATCTCCAGTGTCACGATCGTGACGATTTTAAGCTGTATCGTGATTATGGCTGCCCTGATGACATTTATCAACAAGACGAAAATGGGGCAGGCGATGCTGGCGGTTTCTGAGGATCGCGGTGCGGCAACCTTGATGGGTATCAATGTAAACCGCACGATCTCCGTAACCTTTGCGATTGGTTCCGCCCTGGCGGCAGTAGCAGGCGTGCTGCTCTGCTCGGCGTACCCGTCCCTGTCTCCGTACACCGGTTCCATGCCGGGTATCAAGGCATTCGTGGCAGCGGTATTTGGCGGTATCGGTTCGATCCCGGGTGCATTTATCGGCGGTATCCTGCTTGGTATCATTGAAAACCTTGCCAAGGCGTATATTTCCTCCCAGCTTTCTGACGCGATCGTATTCTCTGTCCTGATTATCGTGCTTCTGGTCCGCCCGACCGGTATTCTCGGCAAGAAGATGACGGAGAAAGTATAATAGAGAAAATTATACGATGGTTCATGTCGGGGACTTTTGAAACGGAAAGTGCCATGTGAAAACAAGATGGTGCATGAACTGCAATAAGCAAGAGAAAGTGCAGGTGTTTAAAATGAACGCATATAAAAATAAAATTCGGATTCAGAATGCGATCACATATGCGATTGTAATCGGCTGTTACATTCTGATTCAGATTATGATGGCAGGCGGCCATGTAAACAGTCTTTTAAAGGGTATTCTGGTTCCACTTTGTACCTATACGATTTTGGCGGTTTCCTTAAACCTCACGGTTGGTATCCTCGGCGAGCTGAGTCTGGGTCATGCCGGATTCATGTGTGCGGGTGCGTTTTCAGGTGCATTTTTTAATCATGCCATGAAAAATCTGATCGCAAGCAACCAGGTACGCTTCATTCTGGCGCTCTTTGTCGGTGCGGCGGTAGCGGCGGTATTTGGTATCCTCATCGGTATTCCGGTTCTGCGTCTGAAAGGAGACTATCTGGCGATTGTAACGCTGGCATTCGGTGAGATCGTTAAAAATATTATCAATGTTCTGTACGTCGGCATCGACGGAAACGGCATCCACGTTTCCATGAAAGACGTAGCTTCCTTAAAGCTGGCAGCGGACGGTCAGGTGATCATCAAGGGTGCACAGGGTATCACAGGTACACCGAAGACGGCGACCTTTACGATCGGCATTATCCTGGTACTCCTGACCCTGTTTATTGTATTGAATATCATCAATTCCCGGACAGGCCGTGCGATCATGGCGATCCGCGATAACCGTATTGCGGCAGAGTCTGTGGGTATCAATATCACGAAATACAAACTGATGGCATTTACCATCTCTGCTTCTTTAGCCGGTGTGGCAGGCGTCCTGTACGCACACAACCTGGCGACGCTGGCAGCGACCCCGAAAAGCTTCGGTTATAATATGTCCATTATGATCCTTGTATTTGTGGTTCTGGGCGGCATCGGAAATATCCGTGGTTCCATGATCGCGGCGGTTATCTTAACCCTGCTTCCGGAGATGCTTCGAAGCCTCAATAATTACCGTATGCTGATTTACGCGGTCGTCCTGATTGTAATGATGCTTTTGACCTCCAGTCCGAAGGCGATCGAGGTCCGCGGGCGCATCTTTTCATCATTCCGGAAAAAGAAGACAGAAGGGGAGGCGTAAATCATGGCAATGCTGGATGTAAAAAATTTAAGTATTTCTTTTGGCGGTCTGAAAGCGGTCGATGATTTCAGCATCACGATAGAAAAAGGACAGCTCTACGGCCTGATCGGACCGAACGGCGCTGGTAAAACGACTATTTTCAACCTTTTAACGGGCGTGTACAAGCCGGATGGCGGACGGATTCTGCTGGATGGAAAGGACATTACCGGTCACAAGGCAATCCAGATCAATCAGGCAGGCATCGCGAGAACCTTCCAGAATATCCGTCTGTTCAAGGAGCTGAGCGTGCTTGACAATGTAAAGGTTGGTCTTCACAACCATCATAAATATTCTACGCTGAGCGGCATTCTGCGTCTTCCGTCCTATTACAAGGTTGAGAAAGAGATGGATGAGCGCGCGATGGAGCTTTTGAAGGTGTTTGACCTCGACAAAGAGTTTGATTATAAGGCATCGAACCTCCCATACGGCAAGCAGAGAAAGCTGGAGATCGCCAGAGCGCTGGCGACCGAGCCGAAGCTTCTGCTTCTTGACGAGCCGGCAGCCGGCATGAACCCGAATGAGACGGCAGAGCTGATGAAGACGATCCGTTTCGTGCGCGATCATTTTGATATGACCGTACTTCTCATTGAGCATGATATGAAGCTGGTCTCCGGTATCTGCGAGCGCCTGACGGTCTTAAACTTCGGTCATATGCTGGCAGAGGGACCGACCAGTGAGGTACTCAGCAATCCAGAAGTTATCAAAGCATATCTGGGAGAATAGGGGGAAGTTTCGTATGTCAATGCTGGAAGTAAAAGATTTACAGGTATATTATGGTGTGATACAGGCACTCAAGGGAATTTCCTTTGAGGTAGAACAGGGCGATGTGGTAGCGCTGATCGGTGCCAACGGAGCCGGAAAGACGACGACGCTTCACACGATCACGGGTCTGCTGCCGTCCAAGGCAGGCAATATCACATTTGAGGGAACGGATATTACCCATGTACCGGGCTATAAGCTGGTATCAATGGGAATCGCCCACGTGCCGGAGGGGCGCCGTGTGTTCGCTTCCCTGACGGTTCTCCAGAACCTGAAAATGGGTGCGTATACGAGAAATGACAAGAAGGAAATTGAAGATACAATCGAAATGATTTACAAGCGTTTCCCGCGTCTGAAAGAGCGCAAGAACCAGCTTGCCGGAACTTTGTCCGGCGGCGAGCAGCAGATGCTTGCGATGGGACGCGCCCTCATGAGCCACCCGCGCCTGATCGTTCTCGACGAGCCGTCGATGGGTCTGTCCCCACTCTATGTTAATGAGATTTTCGATATTATCCAGGAAATCAACAAGGACGGAGTGACCGTTCTTCTGGTCGAGCAGAATGCGAAAAAAGCGCTCTCCATTTCCAATAAAGCATATGTGCTTGAGACGGGCAATATCGTTCTGAGCGGTGATGCGAAAGAACTGATGAATAATGAGAGAGTGAAGAAGGCTTATCTGAGCGAATAAAAATGTTCTGTGAGCCGGAGCTTTCCAAATGGGAATATTCATAACCCCCTTATGGTCTGAATACATTGTATCAGCAGACCAAGGGGGTATTTTTATGGATCATTTTAATGTATACAGCGATATCCAGGCGCGAACCGGCGGCGAGATCTATATTGGGGTGGTTGGTCCGGTTCGGACAGGGAAATCGACCTTTATTAAGCGCTTTATGGAACTTCTCGTCCTTCCGGGGCTGGAAGATGTCCATGCCCGCGAGCGCGCCCGGGATGAACTTCCCCAGTCTTCGGCGGGGAAAACAATCATGACAACGGAACCGAAATTTATCCCTAAAGAGGCGGCAAAGCTCTCGCTTGGGGACGGTGTGGAGGTGCGGGTCCGCCTGATCGACTGCGTCGGTTTCATGGTGGAGGGCGCTGCCGGTCATATTGAAAACGAGAAAGAACGCATGGTGCGGACGCCGTGGTATGAGGAGGAGATCCCATTTACAGCGGCAGCCGAGCTGGGAACGCGCAAGGTCATCACGGATCATTCGACGATCGGGCTTGTGGTTACGGCGGACGGCAGTTTCGGGGAGTTGAAACGGGAGAATTATGTTCCGGCGGAAGAGAAGACCGTGCAGGAATTGAAAAAACTGGGAAAGCCGTTTCTGGTGCTTTTAAACTCGCAGAAACCGTATTCGGAGGAGACGCGGGCGCTGGCAGCCCGGATGACCGAAAAATATGAGGTGCAGGTGCTCCCAGTCAACTGTGAGCAGCTGCGCGCCGAGGATATCCGGGAGATTCTGGGGCAGGTGCTTCTGGAATTCCCGGTCACGGAGATCGATTTTTCGATTCCGAAATGGCTGGAGATTCTGCCAAACAGCCATTGGCTTAAATCGGAGGTCATACAGGCAGTCCGGGGGATGATGGATCGGACGGTACATATGCGCGATGTGGCGTTGGCGCTGCCGGAGGAAACCGGGGAAGCGATCCGTCGGATCCGGATTGTATCAATGAAAATGGATGATGGCAGCGTTCAGGCGGTGGTCGAGCTGGACGACGGGCATTATTATCAGATCCTCAGCGAGTATGTGGGAATGCCGATCGAGGGCGAGTACCAGCTGATGCAGACCTTGAAGCGGTTGGCGTCGATGCAGAGCGAGTATGAAAAGGCATCCGTGGCGCTTACGCAGGCGCGCAAGAAGGGCTATGGGGTTGTCACGCCGGAACGCGGGGAGATCGTCCTCGATGAGCCGCAGGTGGTGCGCCACGGCAATAAATATGGAGTCAAAATGAAAGCGCAGGCGCCGTCCATCAATCTCATCAAGGCGCAGATTGAGACTGAGATCGCGCCGATTGTGGGAAATGAACAGCAGGCAGAGGATTTGATCCGATACATCCGGGAGAATGCTGGAAAAGGTGAGGAAGGCATCTGGGAAACCAATATTTTTGGAAAATCAATCGCCCAGATCGTCGATGACGGGATTCAGGCGAAGATCTCCCAGCTCACTGAGGACTGCCAGGTGAAGCTGCAGGATACGCTGCAGAAAATCATCAATGACAGCAATGGGGGGATGATCTGTATTATTATATAATAGAATAGGTCTGGCTCTTGTTGGGAAAATGGTGCGTTGTCTGGAATGGGAATGTGGGACAGATAAGGTGATTTTATGAAAATCTTATCGAAACTTTATCGGGGAAATTGCAAAATTGTCAGAAATCAGTTATAATGAAGCTAATAGCAAAAACACTTTCCGCAAGGGGTATGCGGAAACACAAACGACAGAACAGGGGGCTGATTTTATGAGGCTTACATTTATCGGTGCGGATCATGAGGTTACAGGCAGCTGTCATTTTCTGGAGGCATGCGGGCTGAATATTCTGATTGACTGCGGTATGGAACAGGGGATCAACAAGTATGAAAATGCAGAACTTCCGATTCCGTATTCGGATGTGGATTATGTGTTGGTGACGCACGCCCATATCGATCATGTGGGATTGCTTCCACTTATCTATGCGAGGGGATTCCGCGGACAGATTATGGCGACGCGCGCGACCTGCGATCTGTGTGATATCATGCTGAAAGATTGCGCCCATATTCAGGAGTCAGAAGCGGAGTGGAAAAACCGGAAAGCCATGCGTGCCGGAAAACCGGAGGTGACACCGATTTACACGATGAACGATGCAGAAGGGGTACTGCATCACTTTGTCCCCTGCAATTACAATGAGATTATCCGTCTGAATGACAATCTGGAGATTCGGTTTGTCGATGTGGGACATCTGCTTGGTTCGGCTTCGATCGAGATCTGGATGAAGGAAGACGATTGTTCCAAGAAGATTGTATTTTCAGGTGATATCGGTAACAAAAACAAGCCGCTCATCCGCAGCCCGCAGTACATCCGTCAGGCGGATTATGTTGTCATGGAGAGTACTTACGGCGGTCGGTTCCACAAGAATACAGGCGATCACGTGGAAGAATTTGCCCGCGTGATTCAGGAGACGCTGGATAAGGGTGGCAATGTCGTGATCCCGGCATTTGCGGTCGGCAGAACGCAGGAAGTGTTGAATTACATCCGTATTATCAAGGAGAAGAACCTTGTAACCGGGCACGGCGTATTTCCGGTTTACTTAGACAGCCCGATGGCGGTGGAAGCGACCGGCGTGTTCAAGGACAATATGATGGATTGCTACAATGAGGAGACGAAGGAGCTGGTAAAAAAGGGCATCAATCCGATTTCTTTCCCGGGTCTGCATCTCTCGATCACCAGCAGCGATTCCGTTGCAATCAACTTCAACGAGGAACCGAAGGTTATCATCTCGGCAGCCGGCATGTGTGATGCGGGCCGTATCCGCCATCATCTGAAACACAACCTCTGGAGACCGGAGTGTACGATTTTGTTTGCTGGCTATCAGGCAGTCGGCACACTGGGACGCAGCATTACTGAGGGACGCGAGGAAGTGAAGCTGTTCGGTGAGTCGATCGAGGTCAAAGCACGGATCGAGAAGATCGAGGGCATCAGCGGTCATGCGGACGAGACCGGGCTTTTGGAGTGGGTTGGCAGTTTTATGGAAAAACCGTCCCAGGTCTTCGTGGTACACGGCGATGACACAGTGTGCGATGCATTTGCAGAGACGGTCAAGGAGACTTACGGCATCAATGCGATGGCTCCGTTCTCCGGCAGTTCCTACGACCTGAAAGAGGGATGCTTTGTGACTGTTACGAAGGGTATTCCGATTCAGAAACCGGCAGTGAACGAAGCAACGAAGAAAGCGGCTGGTGTATTTGCCCGCCTGCTGGCAGCCTGCGACCGCCTGCGCCGTGTTGTTATGCATAACGAGGGCGGGGCGAACAAAGATTTAGCACGTTTTGCCGACCAGATCAACTCGCTCTGCGATAAGTGGGACCGCTAAGCTTCAATAATAGACATAAAGGAGATTTCTGACTTGAAAGTAACTATATACACAGACGGCGCCGCCCGCGGCAATCCAGATGGTCCGGGCGGATTTGGAACCGTCATTCACTATGTAGATCCGGCAGGAAAACTGCATACGAAAGAGATTTCCGGCGGCTACAAACGAACTACGAACAACCGTATGGAGCTGATGGCAGCCATCGCCGGTCTCGAGGCGCTCAACCGCCCCTGCGAGATCGAACTCTATTCAGATTCCCAGTATCTCGTCAACGCTTTTAACCAGCACTGGATCGAGGGTTGGATCAAAAAGGGCTGGAAACGCGGCAAAAATGAGGAGGTTAAGAATGTAGATCTATGGAAGCGCCTGCTCGCTGCCAAGGAACCCCATCAGATTTCGTTTTTCTGGGTGAAGGGGCATAATGGGCATCCGGAGAATGAGAGATGTGACTTTTTGGCTACTTCGGCGGCGGATGGGGACGAGCTGATGGTGGATCCGGGGGTATAGCTCGTTACTGCTCACACATGTGTGCCCAGTAACAGGAGTTTGCCGATGCTTCGCATTCCAAATCGGCAAAATCTGCATCCGGAACTGTATTGTACGGAATTTTCAGTTCAGAAAATTCCTACCTGTGAGCAGTTACTATAACAACCCTTACGATATGTTTACATCTTTCGATCATCTATTTTCAAACCGTCTTAAATGTGCTATTTTAAAATTATCAAGTGAACAGGAATAGCAAAGGCGGTTGAGAGTAATTTGAAAAATAAAGGAATGATCGCTGCCCTCGGTCTGATTCTGGTGCTGGGGATCGTGACGACGGCGGCAACGCGGCGTTATATCCGGGAGCAGGCGGGAAGTGAGAGAAGCCTGACGGTCGGACCGGAGGCGATGTATGAGGCGGAACCATTTGCGGCGGAAGCAGCGGAAAATGGTCTGGCGGAGGATGCGCCGGAGCCATCTTCTAAAAAAATGGCGCATGCGGAAAGCGTGGGGACAGAAGATAGAGCCTGTATGCAGGCGGAAGGAGATGTTTCTGTCCAGTCTTTAGGTGAACAAAAGGAAAAACGTGCAGATAATCGGGCGGCGGCTAAGGCGGCAGAGAAGCAGAGCGCGGGCGATGAGTCAGATCATTCTGTGAATACAGGGGCGGTTGTGTCCCCGGTTGAAAATGGAATTGTATCTCCTGCGCGAGGCGCGTCCTCCGGGACAGGTGCAGGCTCGGACCGGACAGCGGAAGATTACCGGAACCGGCTGGGCGAGATCGAGAATACGATTCAAAACCTGGAAAATTCAGGAAGTGCGAATACGACCGACGCGATGCGGGAGGCGGTCGCGTATGAGTACCGGCTCTGGGATGCCGAATTAAATCAGATTTATCAGGCAATCATGGCGGTGCTTCCAGACGAGGAGACAGACACGCTGCGTGGCCTGGAACGCAGATGGATCCGGGAACGTGATACGGCGGCGAAACAGGCGGCGGAGCGCTACAAGGGCGGCACGATGGAAAATGTCGAGTACACGGCGTCGCTGGCAAATTCGACGCGGGATCGGGCGTATGAGCTTTTGGATTTGTATGAATCGTATCTTCCGGCAGAGTAGTGAAAAAATTAGAAAATGGGACTTTTGCGGCATATAGAATTGCGGTAAGGGTCCCATTTTTGCACACTTTTTGTACACTTTTTGTACCGATAAACCTCTTGCGAAATGTAAATTCCTATGATAGGATATAAAGAATGAGGAAAATTTTACTTAAATAGAAGTAACTATAGGAGGAAGCAACGTGAAAAAATACGGTGTGAACGAACTTAGAAAGATGTTCTTAGACTTTTTTGAGAGCAAGGGACATCTGGCAATGAAGAGTTTCTCTCTGGTTCCGCATAATGATAACAGCCTTCTGCTTATCAACTCTGGTATGGCTCCGTTAAAGCCATATTTTACGGGTCAGGAGATTCCGCCGAGAACAAGAGTATGTACCTGTCAGAAATGTATTCGTACCGGCGATATCGAGAATATCGGTAAGACTGCCCGTCATGGTACCTTTTTTGAGATGCTTGGCAACTTCTCCTTCGGTGATTATTTCAAAGAGGAAGCGATTCACTGGTCCTGGGAATTTTTAACCGAGGTTGTCGGACTTGATCCGGATCGTCTCTATCCGTCTGTGTTCGAGAGCGATGACGAGGCATTTGATATCTGGAACAAAGAGATGGGTATTCCGGCAGAGCGTATTTTCCGCTTTGGCAGAGAGGATAACTTCTGGGAGCATGGCGCTGGTCCGTGCGGTCCGTGTTCTGAGATCTACTATGACCGCGGTGAGAAATACGGCTGCGGCAAACCGGGATGTACGGTAGGCTGCGAGTGTGACCGTTACATGGAGGTATGGAACAATGTATTCTCCCAGTTTAACAACGACGGTCACGGCAACTACACCGAGCTGGAGCACAAGAACATTGATACCGGAATGGGTCTGGAGCGTCTGGCAGTGATCGTACAGGATGTAGATTCCCTGTTTACGGTTGATACCAACAAAGCTCTGTTAGACCGTGTCTGTGAGCTGGCACATACCGAATATCAGAAAGATCATGAGACCGATATTTCTCTGCGTATTGTAGCGGATCATATCAAGTCCTGCACCTTCATGATTTCCGATGGCATTATGCCATCCAATGAGGGACGCGGATATGTTCTGCGCCGCCTTCTGCGCCGTGCAGCACGCCATGGCAAAAAACTTGGCATCGAGGGTGAGTTCTTAGCAGCTCTGTCCCGCACCGTTATTGACCTTTCCAAGGATGGTTATCCGGAACTGGAAGAGAAGAGCGCGATGATTTTCAAGGTTCTTTCTGAGGAAGAGGATAAGTTCAACAGGACCATTGATCAGGGTCTTGCGATCCTTGCTGATATGGAAGAAGATATGAACAAGAAGGGCGAGAAAGTGCTGTCCGGCGACAACGCATTCAAGCTCTACGATACGTATGGATTCCCGATCGACTTAACCCGTGAGATTCTCGAGGAGAAGAGCCTCGGTATCGATGAGGACGGCTTCAACGCAGCGATGAAACGTCAGAAAGAACAGGCGAGAGCGGCGAGAAAGACGACTAACTATATGGGCGCGGATGTTACGGTATACCAGTCCATCGATCCGGCTATTACAACTGAGTTTATCGGCTATGATCGTCTGACAGCGGAATCCGAGATTTCCGTTCTGACGACCGAGGATGAGATTGTAGAGGCACTGACTGACGGTCAGACTGGTACAATTATCACCAAGGAAACCCCGTTCTACGGAACCATGGGTGGTCAGGAGGGTGACTTCGGTCAGATTACCGCTCCGGACGGTTCTGTGTTTGAAGTAAAAGATACCATTCATTTACAGGGTGGCAAGATCGGTCATGTCGGTGTTGTAGTAAAGGGTATGTTCGAGGTGGGAGAAAAAGTAACCATGTCGGTTGACAAGGAAAACCGTGAACTGACTTCCCGCAACCATTCCGCAACTCATCTGCTTCATAAAGCGCTGCGTACCGTACTTGGTAGCCATGTAGAGCAGGCTGGTTCCCTGGTAACCCGTGACCGTCTGCGTTTCGACTTTACTCATTTCTCTGCAATGACTCCAGAGGAGATAGAGAAGGTTGAAAAGATTGTAAATGATGAGATTGCAGCATCCCTGCCGGTTGTAACCGATGTTATGTCCTTGGATGAGGCAAAGAAGACGGGCGCGATGGCACTGTTTGGCGAGAAGTACGGCGAGAAAGTCCGTGTTGTCAAGATGGGGGATTTCTCCACCGAGCTTTGCGGCGGTACGCACGTATCCAACACAGGCACAATTGCATCCTTCAAGATTCTCTCTGAGGCTGGTATTGCAGCAGGCGTCCGCCGTATCGAGGCGCTGACCTCCACCGGTTTGATGAACCACTACAAAGAGGTAGAGAATGAGCTGCATGAGGCGGCGAAACTGGCAAAGACCACTCCGGCGGCACTGAGCAGCAAGATTGAGTCCATGTTAGAGGAGATCAAGACTCTGCACGCAGAGAATGAGAAGTTAAAAAGTAAGCTGGCGAACGACTCTCTGGGCGATGTTATGAACCAGGTACAGGATGTAAACGGCGTGAAGCTGCTGGCAGTTGAGGTTAAGGATGTAGACATGAACGGTCTGCGTAATCTGGGCGATCAGCTGAAAGAGAAGCTGGGCGATGGCGTTGTCCTGATTGCATCTACTCTGGATGGCAAGGTAAGCCTGATGGCTTCTGTAACTGACGGTGCGATGAAGAAGGGTGCACATGCTGGAAACTTAATCAAAGCAATCGCAGGTCTTGTTGGCGGCGGCGGTGGTGGCCGTCCGAACATGGCACAGGCTGGCGGAAAGAATCCGTCTGGTATTGCAGCAGCCCTTGAAAAAGCGGCAGAAGTAGTAGCAGAGCAAGTAAAATAAAAAAATCATAAAAAAATGTAAAATGTTGTTGACGTATCATTTTTTTATGATATAATCTTTTTAGTGCTAAAAAAATACCCATACAGTTGTATTAATATGCACTTATTACACAACTGGAGGGAGGTTAGGTGTGAGCTATGTCAAATGTAATCGTTAAAGATAACGAGAGTCTGGACAGCGCTTTACGCAGATTCAAAAGAAACTGTGCTAAGGCTGGTATTCAGCAGGAGATCCGCAAAAGGGAGCACTATGAAAAACCAAGCGTAAGACGTAAGAAAAAATCTGAAGCTGCTAGAAAACGTAAATATAA
>OLRX01000315.1_pt1 | contig 45652 bp, 37 predicted proteins | sample 1672991 | NCBI WGS metagenome assembly OLRX01 (sample SAMEA3136744, study PRJEB25190) | human gut metagenome | biome: human gut; feature: human-associated habitat; material: faeces | place: Austria | collected 2013
CGTCTCAACATAGTGAACACCCCTTTTTCTTTATTTTATCATGAAAAAGGGAAATGAAACATGCGTTTTGTGCAATTTTTATTTTTCAAACACGCTCTAGGGTACTATAACATAAAAATACGGTGTTGCATATATTGAGAAAAAGGAAAGAGGTGGATAGCATGCGGTATGAGCAGCCGATTCCCTTTTACATGGCGTATCCATTCCTGCTTCCTCTGGATCAGGAACAGGCACAGGAAAAGGATCTGCAAGTGATGAAGTCTTTTTACTCGCGCCGGGCAGCAAGAATACAGGAGAAGGCAGACCGGGAGTGTGACCGGATGGAATACGATGGCAGTATGATGTTTGATGAGTATCCGGACAAATTTATGATGGAACACCTTTGCAGGAAGATCGAACAGGAGGTGCTGAAAGAAGAGGAGGGAAATACGTCTGTACTTATAATAGAAGAGACCTGTCAGGGGGGACAGGGAAGCTGCGGAAACAGAAGAGAGGAAGAGGGACTCCGGGATCTGATCGGAGTGATCTTATTCAACGAGATGTTTCGCAGACGGAGCCGTCACAGAAGACAGAAAAGATTTTATTAACAGAACTTTAATACAAATATAAAATTTGGGTGTTGTGGTTTACAGTGAAAACCATTAGAATAAGAAGGTAAACAGGAAGGGAAAACCTGAAACTGTTTTCAGGAAAAACAAGTAGGAATCAGCGGCAAAGCCGCAGGAGAATATAGATGACAGAACTGAAGAAACTATTGAGCATTTATCTGGATCTTTATCTGCACCAGATTATTATAAGCGGAGCGAGAACAAAAGAAGGGGCGTCCAAGATACGGATTCGCCCCGTAATTATGAAGGACAAACTGTATTTTCAGTGTACAAGCACTGTGGGTACCAAGGAAATTCATGAAAATTATGAAAAAGAGCCTTTGCTGGAACATATAGAAGGCTGGATCACCGAAGATTTCCGGCAATTGCAGCTGGAAAGTGAACTGGGAAGTGTAAACGTACTCTCAAGTAAGAAGGGAAAACTCACAATTAAGGAAAAAAAGAAAAAAAAGGAAGGTAATCTTTGCGACAAACCGATCCGCATGGAAGCGTTGTCTCATAATCGGAAGAAGCGGTACATTCTGGAAGAGGGAAAACCGGTAGAATTTCTGATCGACCTGGGAGTTATGACTTCTGAGGGGAAGATTGTACACAGTCGTTATGATAAATTCCGACAGATCAATCGTTTTCTGGAGTTTATTGAGGATATCCTTCCCAAACTTACCAGAGACCGGGAAGTGACAATCCTGGATTTTGGATGTGGAAAGTCGTATCTTACGTTTGCGATGTATTATTATCTGCATGAACTGCAGCAGTACGATGTACGGATCGTCGGACTGGATCTGAAAGAGGACGTCATTGAAAAATGCAGCGTGCTGGCAAAAAAATACGGCTATGAGAAGCTGACTTTTTGTCAGGGGGATATTGCTTCTTATGAAGGCGTTGATCGGGTCGATATGGTGGTGACGCTTCATGCATGCGACACGGCTACGGATTATGCGCTGGCAAAAGCGGTTGCCTGGGGAGCTTCTGTGATCCTGTCGGTGCCTTGCTGTCAGCATGAACTGAACCGGCAGATTCACAATGAAGTGCTGGCTCCGGTTTTTTCCTACGGGGTGCTGAAAGAGAGAATCGCCGCGCTGATGACAGACGGTCTGCGGGCTCAGATGTTAGAACAGGCGGGATATGACACGCAGATTCTGGAATTTATTGATATGGAACATACGCCGAAGAATCTACTGATCCGGGCAGTTTATACCGGGAAAAAGAAGGAAAATAAAGAACAGCTTCGTGCCTGTCTGGATGCTTTCGGACTGCATCCGACACTGGAACGGCTTCTGAAAGAAGGAGGTCGGGAAGCATGAAAAAGGGGTTATTAAAAGCGGGAGTACTGTTGCTGCTGTTTGCGGCAGCGCTGGGAGGAACAGCAGCACTCATCAATCGGGAAAAGATCGTGGGAACGAGACAGATGGAGGATGCAAGTCTTCCGATTCTGTATATGGAAGTTGCGGATACAAAGGTGAATCCGATGTATGGATATGCCGGTGAAATGGAAGAACAGTATATGCGCGACAGTCTGACACCACTTCCGACGGACAGAAGTCTGACGATGGCGATAGATCCGAAGAATGCATCGGTAAAGACGGTGAGCTACCGTGTATCGACGGCAGACGGAACGGAAGTTGTGGAGACAAGCAAGATCAGCAAGCTGAAGAAGAAGGACGGGGAGATCAGGGCAGAATTTCAGCTGGAAACACCGATCCTGATGAACCAGGAATACACGCTTCGGTTTGATGTGACACTGGATAACGGGGAAACGTATTATTATTACACCCGTCTGTTGCAGCGGGCAGGAACCAATATTTCAGAATATCTGGAATTTGCAGACAGCTTTTATCAGACATGTCTGGATCCCGAGAATGCATCCACGCTGGCAGCTTATCTGGAACCGGATGAGACACAGACCAACAGCACCTATGAGAATCTGAATATACATTCCAGCTTTGAACGGATCACCTGGGGAACCCTGGATATGAAGCTGGAAAAAAAGGCAGTGCCGGTGATCAAAGATATGAATGAGACCACCTGCAGTATCTATCTGACGTATGTGTTGTCAGATACTCCTGAGGATGAGACGACAGATTATTATAATGTGACCGATTTTTACCGAATGCGCTATGCACAGTCCCGCGTGATGCTTCTGGATTTTGACCGGAATACACAGGAGTTGTATGACGGAAAACATACGGAACTGACCAGCAAAGGGATCGATCTGGGAGTTGTGGCCAAAGATGTTCAGTATCAGTCTAATAAAAGTTCGGATATTGTGGCATTTGTTCAGGAAGGAGAGCTGTGGAGTTATAACCGCAGTGCCAATAAGACAACACAGATTTTCAGTTTCCGGGATGGTGATCTGGATGAGCGGGAGAATCTGCAGGAACATGGAGTTAAGATCGTCCGGGTGGAAGAATCCGGAGATATTGATTTTGTTGTATATGGCTATATGAACCGGGATGTACATGAAGGAGAAGTGGGGATCGCGGTTTACCATTACGGGGCAGAGCTGAATCAGGTGGAAGAAGAGCTCTTTATTCCGATGAAGAGTTCTTATGAATATCTGAAAGAAGACATGGAACTTCTGTCTTATGTGACCCGGGATGATATGCTGTATGTCATTCTGGAAGATGATCTGTACCAGATCGATATCAAGCAGAAGAGTTTTCAGATTGTAAAAGAAAAACTGATCAAAGACCGATATGTGGTCTCAAAGTCTCAGGCGAGCCTTGCCTGGATGGATCAGGAAGAGGAAAATGCATGCACACAGATCACGGTGATGAGCCTGGAGCAGGGAGATACTTATACGATCCAGGCACAGTCCGGACAGAAGATCAAGGCACTGGGATTTATGAATGAGGATCTGGTGTACGGAATTGCCAATGACAGTGATATTGTGACAGATAATGCGGGCAATACGGTATTTGCCATGAACACCGTCCGAATCGAACAGTTTGGCGGCGAAGTGGTCAAGGAACATCATGAGGATAATGTCTGGGTCAGCAATGTGAAACTGCAGGAAGGTCTGCTGGAACTGGAACGGGTACAGTGGGAGAACGGTGCATATGTGGCGATCAGCAGCGATCATATCATGAATAATCTTCAGATCAGGGAAGAGCAGATAACCCTGCGTCTGATCACTACAGAACGAAAAGCCACACAGATCGGTCTTGATTTCGAAAAGAGCGTGACCAGTAAGAATGTACTGTATCTGGCATCGAATCTGGAAGATCAGGAGACGTATAATATACTTTCTATGGAACTGACGAGAACGGATTCCAATATTTACTATGTATATGCCAAAGGTGTGCTGGACAGTACCTGGAGCAGAGTCTGTGATGCCATTAACCGGGCAGACGGACAGATGGGTGTGGTACTAAACCGGCAGCAGCAGTATGTCTGGGAGCGAGGCAACCGCCAGGAAAGTTATCAGGCAAATCTGGATGAAGTGCCGGATGTGGTTCTGAGCGGAACTATTGATGAAAATACCCTGCAGCAGTCTCTGGGCGCGGATTATACGGTGATGAACCTTACCGGATGTTCTCTGGACAGTGTGCTGTATCAGGTCAGCAAAGGAAATCCGGTAATTGCAAAGGTATCTGATACGGTAAATGTGGTAATCATAGGATATAACAGCAAAAATACGATCCTGTACTATCCGGCAACCCAGGAACAGGGTTATTTCGGTATGCAGGACAGCACCAGCCTGTTTGAAAGCGCCGGTAACGTATTTGTCGGCTATATGGACAATCTTGGTGCGGCGAGCAAAAGCGAATAAAAGATATGAAAAACACTCCGCAGGATGGTTGACTGTTGAATGGTTACAATGATACAATAAATGCAATATGGGCAGTTTGCAGGTACGGGCAGGCTGCCTGAGAAAACATCAGAGAGGGAGGACTTTTGTTATGCAGCTTACAACTGTAAGAGAAATATACAAAAACCGGGAAACATTCCTGGACAAAGAGATTACTGTAGGGGGATGGGTACGAAGCGTACGTGACTCCAAAACATTTGGTTTTATCGTTCTGCATGACGGAACATTTTTTGAGACCTTACAGGTGGTATACCACGATTCTATGGAGAACTTTGCAGAGATTTCCAGACTGAATGTCGGTGCGGCCATCATTGTAAAAGGAACACTGGTAGCAACACCACAGGCAAAACAGCCGTTTGAGATCCAGGCAACTGAGATCAGCGTAGAGGGAGCTTCTGCACCGGATTATCCGTTGCAGAAAAAACGCCACAGCATGGAATATCTGCGTACGGTTTCACACCTGCGTCCGAGAACCAATACGTTTCAGGCAGTATTCCGTGTGCGTTCTCTGATTGCCTATGCCATTCACAAGTTCTTCCAGGAGAGAGGATTTGTCTATGTGCATACACCACTGATCACAGGAAGTGACTGCGAAGGTGCCGGAGAGATGTTCCAGGTAACAACTATGGATCTGAACAACATTCCGAAGACGGAAGACGGAAAAGTAGATTTTTCCAAAGACTTCTTTAATAAACCGACCAACCTGACTGTAAGTGGACAGCTGAACGGTGAGACTTATGCACAGGCGTTCCGCAACATCTATACGTTCGGACCGACTTTCCGTGCAGAAAACTCCAATACTACCCGCCATGCAGCAGAATTCTGGATGATTGAGCCGGAGATCGCTTTTGCAGATCTGGACGATGATATGATTCTGGCGGAATCCATGCTCAAATACATTATTCGTTACGTTCTGGAAAATGCACCGGAAGAGATGAACTTCTTCAACTCCTTCATCGACAAAGGACTGTTAGACCGTCTGAACAACGTGGCAAATTCTGAATTTGCCCGTGTGACTTATACAGAAGCCATCGATATTCTGACAAAGAACAACGATAAATTTGAATACAAAGTATCCTGGGGATGTGATCTGCAGACAGAGCATGAGCGTTATCTTACCGAACAGGTATACAAACGTCCGGTATTTGTCACTGACTATCCGAAAGATATCAAAGCGTTCTATATGAAATTGAACGATGACGGAAAGACCGTGGCAGCGGTTGACTGTCTGGTACCAGGTATCGGTGAGATCATCGGCGGAAGCCAGAGAGAGGATGATTACGACAAGCTGGCAGCCCGTATGGACGAGATGGGTCTGAACAAAGAAGACTACGGATTCTACATGGATCTGAGAAAATACGGAAGCACAAGACATGCCGGATTCGGTCTTGGATTCGAACGTTGCGTGATGTATCTGACAGGAATGGGTAACATCCGTGATGTCATCCCGTTCCCGAGAACAGTAAACAATTGTGATTTATAAGTAATTATGTAACTGTTCAGTACCTTCACAGTTACGAGCCAAAATGCATTTAAACGATAAAAACACGCTTTGCGAGTTTTTATCGTTATCGCGGCACTCCTCAAGGTTCCGTGCAAGCACGGACTTTGACTCGTTGCTCGCGTAAATCACCTTCGGTGATGGCATTTTGGCTTGTATGTCTCGGGATTTTGACATATTCATGTCAAAACACCTCGCGGGACAGTGGCTACTGAATAGTTACGTAATTATACAGTAACAGGAGAGGCTATGCGATTTATTCATATGGCTGATGTACATTTGGGGGCGGTTCCGGATTCGGGCTGCCCCTGGAGTGCATTCAGGGAAAATGAAATCTGGGAAACCTTTGTACGGGTGATCGACCAGATCAGAGAAGAGAAAATAGAGTTGTTGCTGATCGCAGGAGATCTGTTTCACAGACAGCCGTTGCCTTCTCAGACAGAGAGGGTCAGTCAGCTGTTTGCATCCATACCGGATACCGAGGTGGTGTGGATGGCAGGAAGCCACGATTATCTGCGGGAAGACTCAGCGTATCGTAAGATGAAATGGACGAAGAATGTTCATGGATTTCTGAGTGAGAAGCCGGAAGTGATCAGTCTGGAAAAGCTGCATACGAAAGTGTATGGATGCAGTTATGAGCATCCGGAGGTTACGGAAGCGATATACAGCAGCATCCGGCCGGAGGATCAGCCGGGGATTCATATCCTGCTGGCATATGGTGGAGATGAAACGCATATTCCTATGAAAAAAGAGGATGGAGCCGGTTTTGACTATGTGGCACTGGGGTATCGCCATATACCAGGAGTACTGGTGGAAAATCAGATGGCATATGCAGGTTCTCCGGAACCCATCCGCCTGGAAGAGACAGGAACCCACGGGGTTGTCTACGGAGAGATCACAGAGGACGAACAGGGGCAGTATCATACACAGATCACACTGGTTCCCTGTGCGTGCCGTTCGTATATTCCTCTTTCGCTGCGGATTCATTCAGGCACCACACAGGCGGCTCTGGAGCAGAAAGTACAGGACGCGATCGCACAGAAAGGAAGCGAAGATATCTACTGGCTCAGGATCCAGGGATATCGGAATCCGGAACTGGAGTTTGAACTGGAGGCACTGCGCGCCTATGGAAATATTGTAAAAATAACGGATGAAACCCGTCCGTGCTATGATCTGAACCGACTGAAACGGGAAAAACTGGGAACGAAAACCGGTGCATATATCCACTGGTTCGAGAAAAAACAGGGAAAAGTAGAACAGAAAGCATTGGATTATGGATTGCAGGCACTGCTTGCCGAAGACAGGGATGAAAGAGAGGTTCTTTCAGAAAAGATAACGGGCTGGCAGGAAAAGAAACAGGAACTGCAAAAGGAGAGAGAAAGTCGGAGTGCAGTGGTAGAACAAACGATGCACCGTATCATGCGGGAACGCTCCGGTCTGGAACAACAGCTGCTGGTCAATGGTTCCGAGATCCGTCGTCTGGAACTGAACCGGAATGCAACAGAAAAGCACCTGGAGCAGGAACGGCGGGAAGAAGGAAAACGACAGGCAGAAGAAAGCAGACAGCCAAAAAGTGAACAGCCCCTGAAACCGGAAAGATTGGTAGCAGAGCAACCTGTCCAGACACGAAAAGCAGTCGGGGGAAAAGAAAGAAAGCTATTGGATTTTCCTAAAATTTCCAAAATTTCCGAAATATTTACATGGACAGGAATCGCACTTGCCATATTGATCCTGATCGATCCGTTTTCCTGGAATCGGGCTGTGTGTACGGTGCTTGGCCTTATGATTCTGACGGGCACTCTGATGGGAAGGATGTATCTGATAAACTGGCTTCGAACCAGGGAAAGTATGGCCGTGCAACGGACAGCTGTACGGGATGAGCCGGAGCAGGAGGAAGACACGGAACAGGAAGAGTTACAGAAGGACTGGGAAGAACGATTAAAAGAAAGAAAGAAGGAACTGCGTCAGATCAGTCATCAGATTCTGCGGCTGCAGGAGCGGGGAGTTCATCTTGCGACAGAGGCAGAAGAAAAGAAAATACAGACAGAAAATCTGCAGGAAGAGATCCGGGAGTTGTCTTGTCCGACCTGGGAGGAAGAATCCTGTGATATGGAGATTTCCGGTCTTAAACTGGCACTTACGGTGCTGACGGAGGAAGAAAGCATACGACATGTCGGAGATCGGAGTGAACGGAAGGAAAAGGAGAGAGAATGCTTAGAATAGGTTGTCATTTGTCCTCGTCGAAGGGATTTTTTCATATGGGAAAAGAGGCGGTGAAGATTGGAGCGAATACCTTTCAGTTTTTCACCCGAAACCCAAGAGGAAGCAGAGCGAAAGAAATAGATCCGGAGGATGTGAGAAAGTTTCTGGAATATGCGCAGGAGCATGATATCTGTCAGATCCTGGCTCATGCGCCATATACACTGAATCCATGTTCTAAGGATGCAAAGACCAGGGAATTTGCCTGGATGACGATGGAGGATGATCTGAAACGGATGGAGTATGTTCCGGGGAACTGTTATAACTTTCATCCGGGAAGTCACGTAGGACAGGGCGCACAGGAAGGAATCCGGATGATCAGTGAGATGCTGAATCAGATTCTGAAGGAGGAGCAGCACACGACGGTGCTTTTGGAGACGATGGCAGGAAAGGGAACAGAGGTTGGTCGGAGTTTTGAGGAACTGGCGCAGATTTTGGAACGGGTGGAGCTGAAGAGTCATATGGGTGTTTGCCTGGATACGTGTCATGTGTATGACGCGGGGTATGATCTGGTGGGACAGCTGGATCAGGTGCTGGAGGAGTTTGACCGGGTGATCGGGCTTGAGAGGCTGAAGGCGATTCACATGAATGACAGTAAGAATCCGTTTGCGAGTCATAAGGACCGGCATGAGAAGATCGGGGAAGGGTCGATCGGGCTGGAAGCGTTTGAGAGGATGGTGAATCATCCGAAACTGAAGGGGATTCCGATTTATCTGGAGACACCGAATGAACTGGAGGGGTATGCGCGGGAGATCCGGGTGCTGAGAGAGATGGAGAGGTAGAGGGGGTTGACGACGCGGACGAAACGTACTTCGGCTTTCTGCTCTGGCAACGTGGGCAGGGCAACTTTGAGCTAATCACCAACTCCGACTATGTTCACGAGGGCCGGCTGACCCTCGCGAAAGTCTGCGTAGGTGCTGGATCTCAAAGCTTGCCCTAACCGCCCACAAAGTGTTGCCTGAGCAGAAAGCCGAAGCACGTTTCTGGGTGGTCAACTGGGGGAGGGTTGAGTGGCTGCGCGAGGGTTTTTGAAAAAAGGACGCGGGAAGGATTACGGTTGTGGGAAGTAATCCTTCCCGCGCCTTTTTCGGTGAGTTATGAAAAGAAAAAGAGACATAGTAACGAAGAAATCCTTGAAGTGAGGGTTCGTTACTATGTCTCTTTTGCGTTAGATATTTCATGAATCAGGTTATGCCAGTGTGCCTGGCATTTCTTGATTTATCAGATCGTCTCGTTATTTCTGTATTTGGTCAGGACTTTCTGGATGCGTTCTACCGGGTTCAGGAGTTTGCTGATGGAATCGTCGTGATTTAGGGTGTCGATGATCAGGGCGATGTATTTGCTCATATCGCAGTTGATATAGTAAGGTTTACTCAGCAGTTCCGGGGTCTGGTAGATCAGGTTGGTGGTCAGGATGCGGTCGAAGGTCCCTTTTTCGTAGGCTTCATCGAACTTTGCCATGCCGTTGGTGAACAGACCAAAGGTGGAACACATGAAGATTTTGTTGGCTCCCCGGTCTTTGAGGAGCTGAGCTACCTCGAGCATGCTGTCACCGGAGGAGATCATATCGTCTACGATGATCATATCTTTGCCACGAACATCAGCTCCCAGGAATTCATGAGCAACGATAGGGTTTCTTCCGTCTACAATAGTAGAGTAGTCACGGCGTTTGTAGAACATACCCATGTCTACGCCAAGGTTGTTTGCCAGATAGATGGCACGGCTCATGCCGCCTTCATCCGGGCTGATGACCATCAGATGTTCTTTATCCAGTTTCAGATCTTTTTCTTTCTTTAAGAGATTTTTGATAAACTGGTATGCGGACTGTACAGTTTCAAATCCATACAGTGGGATCGCATTCTGGATTCTCGGATCGTGAGCATCGAAAGTGATGATGTTTTCCACACCCATCTGGATCAGTTCCTGCAGTGCCAGTGCACAGTCGAGGGACTCTCTGCCGGTACGTCTGTGCTGGCGGCTCTCATACAAAAATGGCATGATCACGTTGATTCGTCTGGCTTTTCCGGCGATGGCAGCAATGATTCGTTTCAGGTTCTGATAATGATCATCCGGGGACATATGGTTGGTCTGTCCTGCCAGAGAATATGTCAGGCTGTAGTTGCAGACATCTACCAGAATATAGATATCATCACCACGTACGGATTCCTTCAGGATACCTTTTGCTTCTCCGGAACCGAAACGGGGAAGATCAGACCCGATCAGGTAAGTATCTCTGTCGTAGCCTTCGTATAAAACACCTTCATTGTGGCGTTTTTTTCTCCAGCTGACCAGGTAGTTATCTACCTTTGTACCGAGTTCGGCGCAGCTGTAAGGAGAAATGATCCCCAGTCGTCCTACAGGAAGCTGTTGTGAATCGTGATTTTTGTTGTGTGACATTGTTAGTTTCCTCCTAATATTTTTTTCTGGATTCTTATATCTTTACCGATGAGTTTGATCATCGTGTAGTTACTGGAAACTCTGGAAAATACCCGTTCGGAGTAGGTATCCATAAAACTGCCCAGTGTCAGATTGGTGGAAATTACCGTGGATTTCTTTCTGAGGATCCGTTCATTGATACATAAAAAGAACTGAGAAGCAACAAAGCTGTTGGTAAGTTCTGTTCCAAGATCATCGATGATAAGCAGATCACAGTTGAGAATATAGTCATTTTCTCCTTCCGTGGTATCAGAGTTCGAGAAGGTGTTTCTTGCGAACGCATCGAACAGATCGAAAGCAGAATAATAGATCACGCTGTGCATCGAATCCAAAAGTTCTTTTGCGATGCAGTACGTAAGAAAAGTTTTCCCAACACCGGTATCACCGTAAATGAAAAGATTTTCAAAAGAATGATCAAAGTTCTGAACGAAATCCTTTGAGCGCTGCAACGCGGTTGCGGCACTCTGCCGGGCGGTCTGTCCTGTGGCTTCGTTTACCATATCTTCCGGATAATAATCCAGAGAAAATGCATCGAAGCTGGCTGTTTTTAATAATTCTCGGATATTGGACTGGGTATACAGATGTTCACTGATCGCACGCCTGAAGCAGATACACTTTCGGTTGTCCACATAGCCGGTGTCCTGACACAGAGGACAGGTATAATGCATCTTCAGATAATCCTCCGGATAACCATTGGCTTTTAACAGATCGATTCGCTCTCTGGATAAAGCCTGAATCTGTTCGTTCAGGTCAAAATCAGTGGCGTCTTTATCACCGAGTAAGATTCGTGCTTTTTTCACACTGATCGATGCAATCTCCTGATCGATCAGTGCCAGCCGGGGTATCCTGGCCTGTGCTTCGGCGATACGGGCATCTTGTTCATGTTTATTGCGAAACTGCAATCGCTGATAATAGCGCATCAGTGCATCGTACTGACTGTTTTGTAGTGCCACGGTAATTCTCCTTTATTATTTTAAAAGCTGATTTTCAAGTTGATCGTAATCATAATTTCGCTGCTGGAAATTATTGAATTTGTTACCGGAACCCGATGGACGGATTCCCTTCTGTTCCTGCCGCTGCTTTTGTTCCTGACGGTCACTTTGCAGCTGTCTGTGCAAAGTATCCAGAGCCTGAATATCGGTCAGGTGTCGGACACCTTTATCTTTCCAGCCGGAAAGAATCCTGTCCGCATAGCGGAAATTGGCTTTCCCGGTGGATGCTACTGTGCGGGAACAGGCTTCCGTGAGGATGTCCATAGTAAATCCGTAATCTTTCATCCAGTGGTCGATCATGTGGATCTCCGACTGGATCGGATTACGGTTGCTGATTCCGAATGCTTTTAAAATTGAAAAATAGTTTCTGTGATAGGTCGTAGTCTCCTGCTTGGCGCGGGTAACTGTGTCGATACCTGCCTCGTGCCAGCTGAAGGCTACTTTCTTTATATAATGAATGTCTTTACTTCCCTTGGAAACACAGTATTCGATCAGATAGTCAAACAGATCCACAGAAAAATGAAGCTCCTCGTAAATATAAAGAAGTTCATCGGTGACTGTTCTTGATAGTGTAGTACCAAGGTAACTTTCGGCCAGAAAGAGAATCTGGCGAACGTCTTCCTGTTCGCGGAGCTCTTTTAGACGGTCAGCACTCATTGTTTTTTTATTCCCTGTTGTCTGAGAGGGCTGAGTGCCTGTCTGCGGGGCATTCCTGGCAGGTGTGACAGATGCTCCGGCTGTCGACGGTGAGCCGGATGTGACGGTGTTTGTCGATGTGGCAGGCGAAATCTGAGTAATTGCCTGTTCTGCCAGTGTGTTTTGCACCGTATCCGGCACCATGGGCTGCAGAAAATCAATGGAAGTCTGGGTGTCGGTACCTGCCAGTACGACCAGTTTCTGATTCTCCCAGTAACGAAGGGTGCGAAGCACATCTGATTCTGTGCAGTCAAAAACATCCGCTACAGCAGCCAGGTCCAGTGCGGTGTCGCCGCTTTGCAGACTGCGGAGCAGATAAAGGTAAATTTTAACGAATTCCCCGTTGGCGCGGGGCATATAATAATCTATGAAAATATTGGAAATAATGGTAACTCCGCTGGAGCTTCCATTATGTAAAGATAACTGCATAGTTCTCCTGTAATAGAAAAGTGATGGTATATGTCCTGGTTACGTGCTTATTATAGCATGATTCTTTAAGAAATCAAACATGGTTTTTTATGGGAAAGAGGTGGAAAATAAGGTGCGATGGGGGATTAGCTGGTGTGTAAGTAAGGTGGATAAGCATGTGGATGATGTGGATAAGTGGTGGGAAATTATGAGGTGTGGGGATTATTTGCAACCGGAAAATGGAGGAATTGTTTGAAAAATAGAGAAAATTCAGAGGGAAGAGTGTAAGATTATGTAAACAGAGTTATGCACAGGGGAATCCACAGAGGTGGGAACTGAGGGTGGGGATAAATGTGTGGATAATGTGGATAAGTTGAGAAAAAAATGGTGTGGGGGTGAAAAGGGACGGATTCGAAAGCGGTCTGCAACATCAGGCGGCGGCAACGTGGGCAGGGCAACTTTGAGCTAATCACCAACTTCGACTATGTTCACGAGGGTCAGCGGACCCTCGCGAAAGTCTACGTAGGTGCTGGATCTCAAAGCTTGCCCTAACCGCCCGCAAAGTGTTGCCGCCTCCTGATGTTGCAGACCGCTTTCTGATCCTGATTTTCACGTGGGGAGGGGTGGTTGAATCCGATTGTGGATGGAAGGAAAAGCATAAGAAGAAAATTACAGGGTACGGAGCAGGCGAAAGGATCAGGGGGGTTTTACATATAAAAATGGCAACCGGACATGTTAGGTTCGGTTGCCATTTTTGTATGGGGTAAAAGAAGGTTTTCTTGGTGTTTATTTGCCCAGGAGTTTTTCGCCGATCTGGTAGACATCGCCGGCGCCCATGGTGATCAGGAGGTCACCGGGCTGGCAGTTTTCCAGAAGGTAGTTTTCGATTTCATCGAAGGTTGGGAAGTATTCACAGGGAGTTCCCAGTTCCTGGATTCTTTTTTGAAGGTCGGTGGAAGAGATGCCGAGGGTGTCGGTTTCTCTTGCAGCGTAGATGTTTGCCAGTACTACATGGTCTGCCAGAGTCAGTGCTTCGGCGAATTCCGGGAGCAGAGCTTTGGTACGGGTGTAGGTATGTGGCTGGAAGATACACCAGGTCTTTTTGTGTGGATAGTTTTTGGCAGAGGTCAGTGTTGCTTTGATCTCTGTCGGATGATGGGCATAGTCATCGATCACAGTGATATCGCCGATGTTTCCTTTGAACTGGAAACGGCGGTCGGTTCCGGTGAAGTTGATCAGACCTTTCTGGATCGTTGCATCGTCCATACCCAGTTTTTCACCCAGAGCGATCACGGAAAGGGCGTTGGACACGTTGTGGATACCGGGTACCTTCAGGGAGAAGGTTCCTGTGGTTTCACCGTGATGCAGACAGGTAAAGGTCGGGTGACCGAAGGTATCGTATGTAATATCAGTTGCTGTATAATCGGCTTCATGTTCCAGTCCGTAAGTGATGACTTCGCATGGCAGATCCCTGATGATATCCTCATAATGAGGAGTATCACTGTTGATGATCAGGGTACCGTCAGCCGGAAGTTTTTCTGCAAACAGCCGGAAGGAATGACGGATATCGTCAATATCCTTAAAGAAATCCAGATGATCGGCATCCATGTTCAGGATGATACTGATTTTTGGGAAAAAGCTTAAAAAGCTGTTGGTATATTCACAGGCCTCGGTAATGAAAGTACCGGAATGTCCCAGACGCAGATTACCGCCGATGGCCGGCAGGATACCGCCGACAGAGATTGTCGGATCAAAACCACCTTCCAGCAGAATATGAGAAGCCATGGAAGTTGTTGTGGTTTTTCCGTGGGTTCCGGATACTGCGATTGGGATCTGGTAATTTTTCATGATCTGTCCCAGCAGATCGGCACGGGTCATCATCGGAATATTTTTTTCTTTTGCGCAGGCATATTCCGGGTTATCCGGGTGGATCGCAGCAGTGTAAACCACCAGATCGATACCGTCAATAATATTGGATGCGCGCTGTCCGTAGAAAATCTGTGCACCGTTCGCAGTCAGATGATCCGTCAAAGCACTTTCTTTGGAATCAGAGCCGGATACGGTGAATCCCTCTTTTAAAAGAATCTCGGCAAGACCGCTCATGCTGATACCGCCGATGCCGATAAAATGTATGTGAACAGGTTTTGTAAAATCAATGGTATACATAGGAGTTCTCCCTTTCTTACAGACGTTTGTATCATATTTATGATGCCGGCTTCCCGGGGTCGGAAAGATTGCAAAAGCTGCTTTCAGCGGGCGATTTGCAGGCATCAGTCGGGTACAAAAGACATTTTGTAACAACATTTATTATAGACGGAAAAGGGGAAAATGGAAAGATTTTTTTAAGGATGAGAAAAAAAACCAATAGATATAGAAGAAAATGACGAAAGAGAGAAGAAACGTTGTATAAATGTCATAAAAACACGAAAAGATTTGATAAAAATATGTAAAAAATGTTCACTAAATCTGATAAGTGTGATATAATCTTTTTACTATATATGACAAGAGGTGATTGCATGATCAAGAAAGAAATGATTGCAATGCTGTTGGCCGGAGGCCAGGGAAGCCGACTCGGCGTACTTACCGAGAAAGTTGCCAAACCGGCGGTGGCATTTGGAGGAAAATATCGGATTATCGATTTTCCGTTGAGTAACTGTATTAATTCAGGCATTGATACCGTGGGTGTTCTGACCCAGTATCAGCCGCTGCGTCTGAATACCCATATCGGAATCGGTATTCCGTGGGATCTGGACCGGAATGTGGGCGGTGTTACCGTGCTTCCCCCCTACGAAAAAAATGGTAACAGCGACTGGTATACCGGAACAGCAAACGCAATTTTTCAGAATATGGCATACATGGAGACCTATAATCCGGACTACGTTCTGATTCTCTCCGGTGACCATATTTACAAGATGGATTACGAAGTGATGCTTGATTATCATAAGGCAAATAAGGCAGATGTGACCATTGCCTGTATGCCGGTGCCGATCGAAGAGGCAAGCCGTTTCGGTGTTATGATCACTGACGGCGCGGGACGTATTACCGAGTTTGAAGAAAAACCGGAACATCCAAGAAGTAATCTGGCATCCATGGGAATTTATATTTTCTCCTGGAAGACACTCAAAGAGTCTCTGATGGCACTGAAAGATCAGCCAAACTGTGACTTCGGTAAACATATCCTGCCATACTGCAGAGATAACGGAAAGAGACTGTTTGCCTATGAATTCAACGGATACTGGAAAGACGTAGGAACACTGGGGTCTTATTGGGAAGCAAATATGGAACTGATCGATATCATTCCGGAATTTAACCTGTATGAAGAATTCTGGAAAATCTATACCAAAGGTGATATCATCCGTCCACAGTACATATCCGGGGAATCCGTTGTTGAAAGAAGCATCATCGGTGAAGGTGCGGAGATTTATGGTGAAGTGCATAATTGCGTCATCGGTGCGGATGTAACGATTGAAAAGGGAGCTGTGGTGCGGGATTCCATTATTATGAAACATACACGCATCGGCGCCGGAAGCCAGATTGACAAGTCCATTATCGCAGAGAGTGTGGATATCGGAGAAAATGTTGTCACAGGTGTGGGCGAGGAAGCTCCGAATGTTCTGAAACCGGCTGTCTATGGATTCGGCCTTGTTACAATCGCAGAAAATTCTGTTATTCCGTCAGGCGTGAAGATTGGAAAGAACACAGCTATCAGCGGTGAGACCACAGTGGAGGATTATCCGGACGGAGAGCTTGTAAGCGGCGGAGCAATTGTAAAGAAGGACGGTGAGTAATATGAGAGCATTAGGAATTATTCTGGCAGGCGGTAATAACAACAGGATGAGAGAACTGTCCAACAGACGTGCCATCGCAGCGATGCCGGTAGCGGGAAGCTATCGGAGCATCGACTTTGCACTGAGTAATATGACCAATTCTCATATTGCGAAAGTTGCAGTCCTGACACAGTACAACGCAAGATCGTTGAATGAGCATCTGAGCTCTTCCAAATGGTGGAATTTTGGAAGAAAGCAGGGAGGTTTGTTTGTATTTACACCGACGATCACTCCGGATAACAGCTTCTGGTATCAGGGAACCGCAGATGCGATTTATCAGAACCTGGATTTTCTGAAGAGAAGCCATGAACCCTATGTGGTCATCGCATCCGGTGATTGTGTATATAAACTGGATTATAACAAAGTTCTGGAATACCATATCGCAAAACGTGCCGATGTGACTATTGTGTGCAAGGATGTGGATGCCAATGAGGATGTGACCAGATTTGGTGTGCTTCGCATGAATGAAGACTACCGGATCGAAGAATTCGAAGAGAAACCGATGTTGTCCGATTATCATACGATCTCCACAGGAATCTATGTGATCCGGCGCCGCCAGCTGATCGAGATGATCGAGCGCTGCGCACAGGAAGGAAGACATGATTTTGTAAAAGATATCCTGATCCGCTATAAGAATCTGAAGAGGATCTATGGATATAAGATCCAGGATTACTGGAACAACATCTCTACCGTTGAGGCTTACTACAAGACCAATATGGATTTCTTAAAACCGGAAGTGAGAGATTATTTCTTCCGTCAGTATCCGGGAATCAACTCCAAGATCGACGATCTTCCGCCGGCAAAATATAATCCGGGATGTCTGGTAAAGAACAGCCTGGTATCCAGCGGCTGTATCATCAACGGGCAGGTGGAGAATTCTGTTCTGTTTAAGAAAGTATATGTGGGAAATAACTGTGTTATCAAGAATTCTATTATTCTGAACGACGTATATCTGGGTGATAATACCCATATCGAAAACTGCATCGTAGAAAGCCGGGATACCATCCGGGCCAATTCTTACTATTGCGGAGAAGGCGAAATAAAAGTTGTCGTGGAAAAGAACGAGCGCTATGCGCTGTAATAACAGAGCGGCTGTCTGGTGGTTCGCGGAGAAATAACTAATCAGCGGTTATAACTGTTCGGAAGGAGAACGACATATGAAAGGGGCATGTGCTATGGAGATTACAGACGTAAGAGTGCGCAAAGTGACAAAAGAAGGTAAGATGAAAGCAGTTGTTTCCATAACAATTGATGATGAATTTGTTGTACATGATATTAAAGTAATCGAGGGAGAGAAAGGACTGTTTATCGCTATGCCAAGCCGTAAGGCTTCCGATGGAGAGTATCGCGATATTGCACATCCGATCAATTCCAACACAAGAGAAAAGATCCAAAGTCTGATTTTGGAGAAATACGAGGAAGTAATGGCAGAAGATGCCGTTGCAGATAATGCGTAACCGGATTGTCATATATATGGGGTGACGCAAAAACGAGATAAAAGCGGTGGCTGGGGGGCCACCGCTTTTTCTTTACAAAATGCTAGAGTCTTGCTATAGTGGAACGTAGAAAAATGTCCGTGGGCGAATGGCGGAAGAGAAAGAAAAAGAGGAGACAGGTGTGTAATGAGAGTGGAACTGCCGGAAAGCTTTGAAAAGAGAATGCAAGAGATGCTGGGGGATGAATACGAATCGTATATCGAAAGTTATGATAACCCCAGACAGTACGGACTCCGGATCAATCCGATGAAGATCACGGAAGAGGAACTGGCGGAAGGCTCCGGTTTTTCTCTGGATCCGATCCCGTGGACAAAGACCGGGTATTTTTATAAAGAAGAAGATCAGCCGGCCAGACATCCATATTACAGTGCCGGTCTTTATTATCTGCAGGAGCCAAGCGCCATGACTCCGGCGGCGAGGTTTCCGGTGGAACCGGGGGAGAGAGTTCTGGATCTGTGTGCAGCACCGGGAGGAAAGGCAACGGCTCTCGGCGCAGCGCTTCAGGGAAAAGGTGTGCTGGTGGCAAATGATATCAGTAATTCCAGGGCCAAAGCACTGCTAAAGAATCTGGAAGTATTTGGCATATCCAACGCCTTTGTGACCAACGAAGTACCACAGAACCTGGCAGAGCGGTTTGAAGGATTTTTTGATAAAGTGCTGATCGATGCACCGTGCTCCGGGGAGGGGATGTTCCGCAAAGATCCGGCGGTGATCAAAACCTGGGAGGAAGAACGCCCGGAGTACTTTGCAAAACTGCAGAAAGATATTCTGAAAAATGGTGTGCGGATGTTGCGCCCGGGTGGAAAACTGCTGTATTCCACCTGTACCTTTGCTCCGGTAGAAAACGAGGGAAGTATCTCCTGGATCCTGGAGCAGTGTCCGGAGATGGAACTGATTCCCATCGAAGGATATGAAGGATTCTCCGAGGGTAACCCTGCGTGGGGTGATGGAAGAGAGGAACTGCGCCGCTGTGTGCGGATCTGGCCGCATAAGATGAAAGGAGAGGGGCATTTTCTGGCCCTGCTGAAAAAGTCCGAGGATGCGCCCGAGACAAGGATCAGACTGGAACCGCCGACACGGATGGATAAGAAAAATAAAGCAGTTCTGGAAGAATTCTTCAAGGACTGTCAGTGGAAACCGGACTGGGAGCGGGTACAGATCAAGGGCGAGAAAGTCTACCTGGTACCGGAACTTCCGGCAAAGTTGAATGGGATCCATTTCTTACGAAACGGACTGTATCTGGGAGATCTGAAGAAAAACCGTTTTGAACCATCCCAGCAGCTGGCGATGACGCTGAAGGCTTCCGACTATGCGGGAAGCGTATCCCTTTCACCGGAGGATGAACGGATCGGACGATATCTGCGTGGAGAAACCCTGCTTTTGGAACCGGGGGAAGCGACCAGAGAGAAAGGCTGGATCCTGGTCTGTGTGGATCAGTATGCACTCGGCTGGGGAAAACTTGTGAACGGAGTTCTGAAGAATAAATACTGGAGCGGCTGGCGGCTAAAAAGTTGACATAATCCGCACTTTACTGCAGAAATTCGTCAAAACTCCACTAATTATTACGCAAATATTACGAGATGTTAAAAAACTACTTCACAATGCTACAAAATCATGCTATAATGACTCTTGCCTGAGAAAGTGAGAGGAATTAATATGAGAAGAAAAAGAATCATAAGCCTGGTACTTTCCGCATGTCTTATCGTGGGAAGTGCGGTACAGGGTGGAGCTGCTACCACGCAGGAGAAGATCTCCGATGCGAAGGCACAGCAGCAGGCGAATCAGTCTTCCCTGCAGCAGACCCAGGAAAAGATTCAGGAACTGGAATCAAAAAAAGGTGAATCCGAAACATATCTTGCAGATCTGAACACTCAGTTGGACGATCTTCGCAGCAGTCTGGAAAAACTGCAGAACGATTACGATGCGAAGCAGGAAGAACTGACACAGCTGCAAAGTGACCTTGAAGATGCGAAAGCGGATGAAGCGCAGCAGTATGAAGCGATGAAACTCCGTATCCGCTATATGTACGAAAACTCAGCCAGCAATTATATGAACCTGCTGTTCGAATCAGGAAGTATTTCTGATTTCTTAAACCAGGCTGAGAACATTTCCCAGATGTCAAAGTATGACAGAGACATGCTGGATACATACAGAGAAACAAAAGAAGCCATCCAGACCAAAGAGGAACAGGTGGCACAGGAAAAAGAAGAGATTGTGGCTCTTCAGCAGGAGAGCGCGGACAAGCAGGCAGCAGTAGAAGAACTGGTGGAGGCAACTTACCAGCAGATCCGTGAATATCAGGAGGATATTCAGAGTCAGCAGACAGCGGAGAATGATCTCTTGACCAAGATCAGCAGTCAGGAAGATGCGATCAACGACCTTCTTCGTCAGGCAAAAGAGGAAGAAGCAGCAGCCAGATTAGCGGCACAGGCAGCAGCTGAGAAAGCAGCACAGGAAGCGGCAGCAAAAGAAGCGGCAGAGAAAAAAGCGGCAGAAGATGCAGCAGCACAAAAGGCAGCACAGCAGAAAGCAGCGCAGCAGGCAGCGTCAGCGACACAGAAAAAATCAAACAGCAGTACAACAACGACTACAACGACAACTACAACGACAACGACAAGTAATACTGCTGCGAATACAACAACTTCAACAACTACAACAGACAGCTCCGACGATACCATCGATACTTCACAGGGCAAATACCTGGGAAGATTCAAACTGACAGCATATTGCAGCTGTTCCATCTGTTGCGGAAAATGGTCCGGCGGCGGTACAGCCAGCGGAACCACTCCGACACCGGGACGTACCATCGCGATGGCGGGAGTTCCATTCGGAACCAAACTTTCCATCAACGGTCAGATCTATACCGTAGAAGACAGAGGAACCGCATACGGACATGTGGACATCTTCATGGGAAGCCACAGCCAGGCATTGAGCTTTGGTATGAAATATGCGGATGTGTATCAGGTGAACTAGAGAAAAATAAGAACAGAGAGTGCAGGATACGGGAAACGTGTCTGCGCTCTCTTTTTTCGCTTACAGGAGATTGCTTTCCTGTTCATAATCCGGCTTCCGGCTGCATAGAATGCAGATAGTTTCATAGCTACGAAACAAAGGAGGGGAAAAGATGGATGCCACGATTCTGGTAAACCGTACACACCGCTTACCGCGAAAAGCGATACCACAGACCTTAGTTGAACCGGAAATCATCTTTGATGCACCTGTCGGGGACAGGAAAAGATTACTTGCAGTCAGTGCGGCGAAGGGAGTGGAGGCACTTTTTGCGAGAGGAAAAGAGGAAGGAATCTATCTGTGCGGAGTATCCGGTTATCGAAGTTATGAAAGACAGGAAGAACTCTATCAGAAGAAACTGCGGGAACAGCCGAAAGAAAACGAAGGTTCTGTACATTGGATAGCACCGCCGGGAGCCAGTGAGCATCAGACGGGTCTGGCACTGGATGTTTCCTGCCAGGCGGTTGACTATCAACTGGATGAGCGTTTCGGCGAAACCCGGGAAGGACGATGGCTGAAACGGTGTGCACCCTTATATGGCTTCATCCTGCGCTATCCGAAAGGGAAAGAGCATATAACCGGGTATGGATGGGAGCCCTGGCATATCCGGTATGTAACCCGGTCGCTGGCGTTGTATCTGACACTTACAGGGTTGACACTGGAAGAATATTATGAGCAGAAGTAACTATTCAGTAGGTAGCATTCCGCGAGGTGTTTTGGCATGATTTTTGCCAAAATCCCGAGACATACAAGTCAAAATGCCATCACCGAAGGTGATTAGAAATGCATTTTGACTCGTAACTGTGAGGGTACTGAACAGTTACGAGCAGAAATAAAATGAGGCGGAACGCCGGCAAAAGATGCTGGTGTTCCGCCTTGTTGTTACATTGTATATCATCAATTGTTCATAGTGAAGGTCAGATATCGGGCGATCATTTCTGCTACCTTCGCATCCGCTTCGGAGATCGGATCCGTGCGCTTCATGCCAAGAAAACACACGGCCCCGACCGGATCCCCGTCCTGTGTCACAGGAACCAGCGCCTGTTCCGTGTGCGCATCATCGTCTGTCACCGGATAATAAGCGTTATTTTCCGGGATAAAATCCCGGTCAAAGAGTCGCTGCTCCATCGCTTTACTGAGAGATTTTCCCTGATACTTCTTATTCTCCGGCCCGGCCGCGGCCACCACCTGCTCCTGATCACAGATACAAAACAACTTCCCGCACGTCTTCGCCGCCGCATCCGCCAGCTGCTGCGCCCCGCTCGAAAACTCCCCGATCGGCGAATATTTCTTCAGAATAATCTCCCCATTCCGATCCGTAAAAATCTCCAGAGGCTCTGATTCCCGTATCTTCAACGTCCGCCGTATCTCCTTCGGAATCACCACCCGCCCGAGATCATCGATTCTTCGTACAATACCTGTTGCTTTCATAGACTTTCTCCTTATCCGTATAAATATGATGTGCTAAACCTGGTTTTAGATGAAATTAAAGTTCTGGTGTTAGTATTGGCGGATTTTTGGAAAATATGAGTGAAATTGGAAGGAGTGGGATTCTTATGTTGGTTTATCGGTTAATAACCAATACAACGATCTAACAAACCATTGTGATTATTTGAGGTTATTATTTTTAAAACCGAAATGAGGATGGAAACGTCTAATATAGGGGAGAATGCATAGTGAGAGTTATACGAAGAAATGAAAGCTAAAGACTATAGTTAGGTATAATTCCCGGGTGGTAATAAAGTGGGGGATATGGTATAATTTATCGGATAGAGTAATATTATACATAAATATGCCGAATACGAAGCATATTTATAACATGATTGAGCTTATAGACAAAGAGAAAATAAGAGGAAGAAAAATGTCGGATATAAAAGTAAGTATTATTATGCCGGTATATAAAGTAGAAGAATACGTAGGAAAAGCAATAGAAAGTATACAGGCGCAAACTTTAACAGAATGGGAATTCATTATAGTGGATGATGGAACTCCGGATAAAAGTGGTGAGATCTGTGATGCTTATGCAGAAAAAGATAACAGAATTAAAGTGATTCATAAAGAAAATGGTGGAGCACCCAGCGCAAGAAACGTAGCTATTGATATTGCCAAAGGAGAATATATGTATTTCCTGGATTCTGATGACTGGGCAGAACCGACGATGTTGGAAGATATGTATAATCTGGCAAAAAGAGATCAGGCGCAGTTGGTAGTTGCCGGCTTTTATATTGATACCTACTATGAAAAAGATAAATATCTTACAGATAATTACGTGGTAGAAGATGCAGTCTATCCGGATAAAAAGTCCTTCAGAAAGAACGCGTACAAATTATTTGATAAAAACCTGCTCTACACACCGTGGAATAAATTGTATGAGTCAAAATATATTCTGGAGAATAATCTGCGGTTTCCAACAACGTTATGGGATGATTTTCCATTTAACATCAGTATTGTAAGAAATGTAGAACGTGTAACTGTTACATCAAAACAATACTACCATTTTCTGCGCGCCCGTGCAGAATCTGAGACCACAGCTTATCGTCCGGGAATGTACGAAAAAAGAGAAGAAGAACATGGTTGGATGGTAGACCTTTATAAAGAATGGAAGGTCATGGATCATAACAGCATGGAAATGATAGCCAGACGTTACGTAGAGCGATTTATAGGATGTGTAGAAAATATAACCAATCCGAAATGTGAACTGTCATCCCAAGAGAAACGCCAGGAAATCAAGCGTATGCTGAAAAATCCTCGATTGAAAAAAATGCTGAAACTAGCCAACCCACGATCAAGTTATATGAAAATCATGGTGCTGCCACTGAAGTGGAATAGCACGCTGCTGACTTATTGGGAGGCTAAGGTTATTACGTTTGTGAAGACGAAGAATACAAAATTGTTTACGAAGTTGAAAGTGGGAAGATAAACATATGAGTGAACCATGCTTGAGCATAATAATGCCGGCGTACAATGCAGAGAATACAATAGAGAAGGCGATAGAAAGCATATTGCAGCAGACGTATACAAATTATGAACTGATTGTGATAGACGATTGTAGTACGGATCATACGGTAGAAATAATAAGAAAAATTGCAGCAATAGATGAAAGAATTATTTTAGTGAAACAGGGAAAAAACGGAGGACCTGGTGCAGCAAAAAATCGTGGGATAGGAATGGCAAGGGGAACATATATAGCCTTCTGTGATTCGGATGATTGGGTTGAAGCTGATATGTACTATGATTTATGTGAGGATTTGAACAAACATGAAACAGATGTCGTAATATGCGGATACACACAAGACGTGATAGTGCAGGATAATACAATTAAATCGTGCAAAGTTGTGAAAATAAAAGAGATGTACGTAAAGGAAGAAAACAAAGCAGCAAGTTTAATTCCTTATCTGGATGAACAAAAGGTATTTTCATTTGCCTGTAATAAAATTTATAAGAAAGACATTGTGAATACGCATGGAGTGCGATTTAGTGATAAAAAATTCGGAGAAGATTTTGAGTTTAATTTGAAATATTTTGAATATGTAACAACGTTTAGCTGTATAGAAAAAAGTTGTTATCATTACCAAAAGTGGAACAGGGATTCTCTGTCAGAAAGATATATTCCGGATTTTTTTGAAAATATTCGGGAAAGATATATGGATATGAGAATGCTGTTGATAAAAAAACAATGTTTTGAACAAGAGACAAGAGCAATAGCAGCAAATGTTCATATAAAACATGTTATCGCATCAATGGTAAGAAAATGTTCTCCGAAAGGGAACCTTAACTTTAGAGATAGATATAAGCAGGCAAAAGCAATTCTGAATGATCCATATACAAAAGAAGCCTGCAAATATGCGGTTGCTACATCAAAACAAGAAAAAGTTTGTAACGGAGTATGTAAAAGCCATAATGTCCTGCTGAATCTTGTATTTGCCAGAGCGTTGTATATTTTGCAAAATGATTTGGTGGTCTTGTTTGAAAAGCTAAAATAGGAGATAAGTATGGAGAGAATTCTTGTATATGGGATGACAGATAATAGAGGTGGAATAGAGGCATATTTATATAATTATCTGACGCAAATAGCCCCAAAGGGGAATATGATTTTTGATTTTGTAACAGATTATAGTACGATTGCATATCAGGATGAGCTGAAAAGACTTGGATGTAAGATTTACTATATTCCATCCAGAAGAGAAAACCTTTTTGTACATATGAAAAAACTGCATAAGATTGTAAAAGAGCATAAAGAGTATGAAAAAATATATTTTAATATTTTGTCTGCAGCCGAGTTTTTCACGGTTTTAAGCGCCTGCGGAATACCGGGGAAGAAAAGAATTGTACATAGCCATAATAACAGTGTAAAAGCTATTCGAAAGCATCGCATATTGCGTCCGTTTCTGAACATGGTTAGTAGTCAAAGACTGGCATGTTCAGAATCAGCAGGTGAGTTTATGTTTGGAGAAAAGTATATAAAAAAGAATCAAGTGACTATTTTAAATAATGCAATTGATTTAAATAAATATGCATATGCGAAAGACATTCGAGATGTGGTAAGAAAAAAGAATAAGTTAGAGGATAAATTTGTAGTAGGTCATGTAGGAAGACTGTGCTATCAAAAAAATACGTTCTTTTTGATTGATATTTTTAGCGAGATATATAAGAAATGTAAAGATACAGCCTTGGTTATCATAGGAGATGGCGAGGATCGTCAGGAAGTTGAAAAGTATATTAAGACAAAAGGAATGGAAAGTAATATAAAATTGTTGGGAATGCGCGATGATGTGAGCGATTTTATGCAAGCCGTGGATGTTTTTGTCTTACCATCCAGATTTGAAGGGTTACCTGTTGTTGCTATTGAAGCGCAGGCGGCGGGGTTACCTTGCTTTCTTTCCAAACAGATTACAGAAAAGACAGATGTGACTGGAAACGTACAATTTTTGTCTTTACATAAAACGGCAGAGGAATGGGCTGATAACATATTAAGAACAAGAGGCTGGTCGCGTATGAATACAAAAGGAATGTTGCAAAAAGCGGGGTATGATATTACCCTAGAAGCAGAAAAATTAGAAAAAATATTAGGAGTGAATTGAGATGTGTGGACGGATACCAAAAATTTCAATTATAATACCAGTTTACAAAGTTGAAAATTATTTGGAACGCTGTGTGCAATCTGTATTGAAACAAACATATCCTAATTTGGAAATTATTTTAGTAGATGATGGATCTCCGGATAATTGCGGAACGATATGCGATAACTATGCAAATGAAAACTCAAATGTGAGTGTGATACATCAAAAAAATCAGGGCATAAGTGCAGCACGCAACAATGGAATGAAAGTTGCAAAGGGTGATTTCTTTGGATTTGTGGACAGCGATGATATAATAGAACCGGATATGTATGAAAGATTGTATGAAAATATAAAAAAAACAAATGCAGAAATTTCTATTGGAAGATTTATTGATTGCGATGAGAATGGAAAAGCAAATGCAAATTCGGAAAAATGTAAAGAAGAAATTAAAGTTTTAGCATGTAAAGATGCTATTGAATCGTTGCTCATAGATAATGGCTGGGTAACGTCACATGCTTGTAATAAACTGTTTAAAAAAGAACTTTTTGATTCGTTGGAGTTCCCAGTTGGAAAAGTATATGAAGATTCTTTCGTAATTATTGATCTTTTATTAAAGGCCAAAACAGTAGTAAGTGACGCTCATGGGATATATCGTTATTGTCATCGAAAAGATAGTATTGTAGAAACAAAATTTACAGAAAAGAACATGGATTTGCTGGAAGCCTGGGAGAAAAACAAAAATCAAATTATAGAATATTTTCCAGAACTGAATAAGGAAGTGGAATTTCGCTATCTTTGGGTGTGCTGTTACTTATATGACAAATGTATGTTAAATGAGAACAGATGCGATCAGGAACAGGAATTACGTAAAATATTAAAAAATAATTTTGTTGATATCCTGAAAAATCCATATTTCAGAATGACGAGAAAAATAGCTCTATGTGTGCTTCGAGTATCGACAGCTGCTTACAGAGAAAGCGTAAGAAGAAAACTTTCAGTTATTGACTGAATAAATGAAGGGAGCATGAATGAATAAACAACCTGCAATTACGGTTTTTATGCCGGTGTATAATGCGGAAAAATATTTGAAAGAAGCAATTGACAGTATATTAAATCAAACATTTCAAAATTTTGAATTGTTGATCATTGATGATGGATCAACAGATGAAAGTGTTAAAATCATAGAAGGGTATACAGATTGGAGAATTCGTTTAATTCATAATGATGGAAATAAAGGATTACCATATACGAGAAATAGGGGCTTGAACCTGGCAAGAGGGAAGTATCTGGCTATTATGGATGCAGATGATGTTTCGGTAAAGAATCGTCTGGAAATTCAATATAACATAATGGAAAAGAGAAGTAATCTTGCAGTTATATCAAGTGGTAAAGAATTGTTATCCAATGACGGGAAAAGTACGTATGGATGGAAAGAAAAATTATATTCCTGGATTTTTTACAGAAAATCCAGTCAGATTCAGATGGATTTGATTTTTCATAATGTGCTTGTAAATTCATGTTCTATGATCAGGATGGATTTTTTGAAAGATAATAAGATATCGTATAATGAAAAGTGCTTTGTTATGCAAGACTATGAAATATGGACACAAATAAGTGCAAAGCAGGGTCAGTTTCAAATTATACGAAAAGCGTTAGTTCAGTATAGATCTCATCAGGATAATATTAGTAACCGATCAAGAAAAGATAAGGCGGCACAGAGAAGAAATATACAGTTTTATATCCAAAAAAAGTACTTGGAACAATTAGGGCTTAATGGGGAAAATGATATTTCTGAATATTTGAAAATTTATGGAAAAGAGTATGAAGAAACATCGGAATGTATAAATGATAATTATATGCACATTTTAAAAGAATTCTATGAAGGGCTATTGGAAAATTCGAAGAGTAGTGAGATATTTTCATACCCGGAATTAAAAAAATATTTACGGAAACGATACTTTTTATATGCATTAAAATGTAATGGAAATAAATTGGGACAGTGTATAGAGAGCTTCAAGTTAAAATAATGGTGATAAACAAATGAGTGTGAAAAAAAATTTTATATATAATATAGTATATCAGATCCTGATTATGATTTTGCCGTTAATAACGGCTCCTTATATTGCGAGAACATTAGGAGATGAAAAACTGGGAATTTTTTCATATACGTATTCAGTAGCCGCATATTTTGCGTTGTTTGCAATTTTGGGACTGAATAATTATGGAAACCGAACAGTTGCTAAAATAAGAGCAAATAGGAAACAATTAAGTACAACGTTTTGGGAAATATTTAGCATGCAGGCATCATTAGGAATCGTTGTATGCATTGTATATATATTATATGTTGTTTTTCTGTGCCAAGAAAATAAAGCCATTGCTTTTTTGCAGTTAGGTTACGTAATTGCAGATGCATTTAATATTAACTGGCTGTTTTTTGGGTTGGAAAAGTTTAAACTTACAGTAACCCGTAATATAATCATAAAGATCTGCTCTGTATTGGCCATTTTTTTATTCGTGAAAAGGCCGCAGGATATATACTTATATACGGTAATCATGATGGGAGCAAGCGTGCTATCACAGGCCGTTGTTTTATGGCCGTTTGTTAAAAAAGAAGTTGATTGGGTAAAACCGCATTTTAAAGGAATTATAAAACATATAAAGCCAAACCTTGTATTGTTTATTCCTGTAATAGCAGTGAGTATCTACAAGGTGATGGACAAAATTATGTTGGGTAACTTATCCACAATGTCGCAGGTAGCATATTATGAATATGGAGAAAAAATTATCACTATATCAGTCAGTGTGATAACGGCGTTAGGAACGGTTATGTTACCGCAAATATCATTTCTTATTGCAAATGGGAAAAAAGAAAAAAGTTTTGAATATATTCAAAAATCTATGGCTATATCGTTTATGGCATCATGTGCAATGGCATTTGGAATAGCAGCCATAGCAGATGATTTTGCGGTATGGTTTTATGGAGCGGATTTTGCGGCTAGTGGAAGTGTCATGAAAGGACTGGCTGTTACAACGATATTTATATCGTTGGCCAATGTTGTTCGGACTCAGTATTTAATACCAACAGGAAAAGATAAAATATATATAATATCTGTTATTATGGGTGCAGTCATAAATCTGGTAATGAATGGTATTTTTATTCCGAAATATCAGGCAAATGGAGCAGTAATAGGTACAGTATGTGCTGAGTTTGTCGTAATGATATATCAGATGTTGGCAGTACGTAAGGAATTACCATTAAAGCAATATTTTAGAGAAGGAAGTCCGTTTTTGCTCATTGGAGCTATCATGTTCCTTGTGGTAAAAGTGATAAATTGTTTGGAAATATCACAGATTTTTCTGAAAATGTGTTTAGAAATACTAAGTGGAGCATGTGTTTATATAGTAGTGGCTATGTTTTACTTAAAAAGAAAGAATAAGAAATTATATATCAGTCTTATTGAAATAATACCGTTTGATAAAGTAAGGAGAATACTATCATGAGGCAAGTATATGAAAAGGTAAAAAACATAGTTATTAATCCGTGGTATGCGATGTTTTTCATGCTGATTATTTCGTATTTTTCATTGTGCCGTTTTTTTTATAATGGGTTAAGTCCTTTTAGAAAAGTAATATTGATTTGGGGAATTTTTCTGTTATGCTATGGAAGTGTTAAGAAACGATATGTTTTAAAAAATAAATATTCTATTTTATTATTTGCTTTTTGTGTGTCTAACGGAATTACGGTACTGATCAGCGATAAAGAAAGGTTTATGTATGGAATTGTTACGTTAGCGTATGTTTGTATTTTTACATTAGTTTTTTTTAATACATTAAGATGGAATGATTTAAATGAGGAACAAACACAAAAACTTACGCAGAAGATACTTTATCTGAATGTTATATTGCCGATGATTTTTGGAATTATCGCATTGGTTATGTATTGCTTTAACGTTAAAGGAGCATACAAATCTGGCGGAGAAGTGATTTACTATGGTATTAGTGATAATAGACTGTGGGGAATGTATAATGCAAATACAGCAGCAACGGTAAGTTTGATTTCAATTGCATGTTCGCTTGCGTTGTTGGAACAGAACAAATATAAAAAAACATTGATTTCAAATATTGTTATTCAAATTATTTATATTATTTTAACGCAGGGAAGAGGCGGCTGGTTGCTGTTTATATGTTTTTCGGCAATGTCTCTTGTATTTTTGTATATTCTCCCAATATCGAAAAATGAAAAGGGAAAAAAGAAAAAAGGGCAAAGTATAGTTATTTCGATAGGGATTTTAATCTGCCTTGTGTGTACGCCAATGGTAGCGAAAAAAGTGTTGATAAAAGTCCCACAGACGGTTACGATGGTTATGGAAACGGCTTTTCCACAGCTTTCCGAAAAGATAGGGATAGATAAAGAAGTATCTTTAGATAGGATTGACGAAGAATTTCTGGAAGAACAGGATGTGTCGAATGGGCGTGTTGAAATTTGGAAAGCAGGTTTGCAAATAGTGAAAGATAATTTGCTGTTTGGCATCGGAAGCGAAAATGTAATCACACAGGCCAAAGCATATTTAAGTAAAGAGAGATACGCAAATGTCAAAAAAGGAGGATTTCATAATTCCTATATAACTATTCTTGTATCCTCCGGAATTATTGGAGTAGGAGTATTTTTGATATTTTTATTAATGATAATTATTGATGGATTCAGATATCTATTTACGAAGGAGAAAAATAAATATTCGATACTTATAATTTTATTATTTACGCTTATGGCGAATGAATTGCTGGAAGCAAGATGGTTATATAATACATCTTATTTAAATATTATTTTTTGGGTTTTTGCAGGAATAGTAACCTATGTATATGAAAAGGAGTTACGCGCAGAAAAATGAAAAAACATGCATATTTGTTAATGGTACATAACCATGAAAAACAAGTAGAAGTATTATTATCTTTGCTCGATAACAGAAATAATGATATATATGTTCACATAGATAAAAAATCAAAGGATATTACAGAAGACCAGTTGAGAAAATGCATAAATAAATCAAATATTTATTTTGTGAATTCAATGGATGTCCAGTGGGCTGGTTATAGTATGATTGAGTGTGAATTAAGTTTAATGGAGAATGCGCTGAAAAAAGAATATAGTTATCTGCATTTACTTTCGGGTGCTGACTTACCGGTTAAATCGCAGAAACAGATACATGATTTTTTCGAAAAGAATGCGGGAAAAGAATTTATTCAATTCAATTCAGAAAAAGTATCGGAAGAATATAAAAACAGAATAAGATATTATTATTTCTTTCAGGAAAAGTGTGGAAGAAATCAGAATATTTGGTTTTATTTAGATAAAGTAAGTATAAAGCTGCAAAAATTATTAAAAATCGACAGATTGAAAAAAACAGATTTTGAAGTCCAAAAAGGAACAAACTGGTTTAGTATTACAAGCGATTTTGCACAGTATGTATGTGAACAAAAGGAGTTCATAAAAAAATATTTTAGTTTTTCGAGATCAGGGGAAGAAATGTTTTTACAGACTATATGTGTAAATTCACCTTATAAGGAAAAACTTTTTGATCAGAATTATGATAATAATCATTATGCATGTTTGAGAAAAATTGATTGGAAGAGAGGAACACCATATGTGTTTCAGATGGATGACTTTGAAGAATTGATTCAGGCACCACATATGTTTGCAAGAAAATTTGATGAAAATCGTGACAATGAAATTATTATGAAATTGCAAAAGTATATAGAGAGGGATTGAGTGATATGAAAATAGCGGTAGCTGGAACAGGATATGTAGGGTTAGTTACGGGAGTATGCCTTGCAAGTAAAGGACATACAGTTGTGTGTGTTGATGTGGACGATAAGAAAATAGCTAAAATGCAAAGGGGAGAATCGCCTATATATGAACCGGGGTTGCCAGAACTCATGCATGAGTATAGAAACAATATTACATATACAACGGATTATAAAATGGCTTATGGCGATGCAGAAGTTATCTTTATTGGAGTAGGAACCCCTGAAAAGAAAGACGGGTCTGCAAATTTAAAATATGTCTATGCAGTTGCGGAACAGATTGCAGAATCTGTATCAGAAAAATGTATTGTGGTTTTGAAATCTACAGTACCAATTGGTACAAATGATCGAATTGAGGCATATATAAGAGAACATATGGCTGAAGGAGCAGAGGTTCATGTAGCATCTAACCCTGAGTTTTTATCTCAGGGGACTGCAGTACAGGATACACTTCATCCTTCCAGGATTGTAATTGGAGCAGAAGAAGAAAATGTCAAAGAAATTATGCTTAAAGTATATGAGAAATTTGATGCGCCAAAGCTTTGCACAAATCGCAGAAGTGCGGAAATGGTGAAGTATGCATCGAATGATTTTCTGGCATTGAAAATATCATATGTTAATGAAATTGCAAATTTATGTGAAAGCGTAGGAGCGGATATACAGGATGTAACAAAAGGCATGGGATTTGATAAACGTATAGGAAATCGATTTCTAAATGCCGGTATTGGATATGGAGGTTCATGCTTCCCTAAGGATACAAAGGCGTTAAGTTGGTTAGCTAATTTTAATGATCAGGAATTAAAAACAATCAAAGCAGCCATAGAAGTAAATGAACGACAAAAGTTGAGATTGATTAAAAAGGCTAAAAAATATTATGAAAACTTTACAGATCTTAAAGTGGCGGTATTAGGATTGACATTTAAACCAGGTACGGATGATTTGCGTGAAGCTCCTTCGTTAGAAAATGTACCATGGCTTCTGGATGAGGGCGCAATAGTGAAAGCATGGGATCCGGTTGGAAAAGAAAATTTCAAAAGACAAATATCAGGTGATATTCAGTACTGTGAAACGATAGAAGATACGTTGAGGGATACAGAGTTGTGCTTTATATTTACTGAATGGGAAGAAGTAAAGAAGTTAGATACCAGAAGTTTTGAGAAATATATGAAGACACCGATTATATTAGATGGACGGAATTGTTATGATATGGAAGCTTTCAATGGAATGAAAGTAATATATGATTCTATTGGACGACCGTGTGTGAACAATTTGAAAAAAGAAAATTAGAAGAGATGAAACGTAATTATTGTATTGATTTTATAAAAATAGTATTGGCTATATTTATAGCTTTAGGGCATTTTGGAGTGCAGGTTGTTTCATCGGGAATGGTAGTTATTTGTTTCTTTATTATTTCGGGCTATTTTCTGGTGAGAAGTTATGAATCGGGAAAGTATCATGAAGACAGCTTAAAATACACGCAGGGAAGACTGATACGTATATATCCATATTACGTAAGTGCTCTTCTGATGATGATACTGTATGAAATTATATTTGCTATAATAAATGGTAGTCTGAAAGAAAAAATCTTAAACATTGCAACAACCATCCTGCCTGAAAGCATACTGGTACAAAATATTGGCGTATATGATGGGGGAATTAATTATCCACTGTGGCAGATGTGTACATTGATAGTGGCTTCGCATATTCTTTTTGCATTGCTTTGCTACGATGAAAAACTGACAAAGAATGTAATTTGTCCGTTAATAGCAATAGCAGGTGCGTCGTATTTCGCGAATGTTTTTGGAACACATGAAGTGGAATCATGGAAATTAATTGCAGGATTTATATCGGCACCGCTGTTGAAAGCGTTCACGGGGATTTCTATAGGAATTGCGTTATATGAGATAATTAATAAATGTGCAAGAAAGTTGGAAACAGTGAATTCTGTATGGATATCATTGTTATTTGTTTATGCGGTATGGTACTATGCGATGAATAATATGACATATCAGTGTATTATTGGATTTATCATAATCATAATCTGCGCAATGTGTTCCAAGGGGATTCAGAATGTATTGTTTGATCATGCAATATTTCAAAAATGTGAGAAACTTTCATTAGCAATATATGTATCGCAGGCGTTAATTATAAATATAGTACATCAAATAACGGAAAAGAATATTATTTTAGAAAGACATGCAACGGTTATTTATCTGATTTTTTTGATGATATATTCTATTGTTTTTGAAAGAATAGTGGGTAAAATACAAAAAGGAATAAGTAAACGGCAAAGGAGTACCCTATGAAAAGATTTAAGCATGATTTAGCCATGCAAATTGTAAAATTATTAGATGCGTTACTTTTGACGATTCCATTTGGTATGTGTTGGTTAAATTATTATGCAAGCCGTACAGCAGAACCATTTTACAATAAGGGTAACTGGGTAGTGATCGGCTTGTTTTGCCTGATTTATATAACATTTGGAAAAATATATGAGGGATTTCTGGTCTCTATGAATCGTATTTCTGAGATGGTGTACAGTCAGGCTCTTGCAGCAATTATAACAGATTTTATTATGTATGTTATAACACTGTTACTTACCAAACATATTCCTAATGTGTTACCTATTTTATGTGCCTTTGTAGGGCAGATACTAATGTCTGCTATTTGGTCTTATGCGGCTCATAAATGGTATTTTTCTCACTATCCAGCCATGAGTACGATGATTGTTTATGATATGCGAGAAGGAATGGAAGAACTAATTCAGGAATATGGATTTGAAAAAAAATTCTCTGTTCAGAAAACCTTGTTTGTTGATGAGTGTCTGAATAATCTTTCTGTTTTAGCTGAAGTAGAAACGGTATTTCTGAGTGGTATTCATAGTCATGATAGAAATATTATCTTGAAATACTGTATTGAACATGATATTTCCATATATGTTATTCCACGAATCGGAGATGTGATTATGAGTGGTGCAAAAAAAATGCATATGTTTCATCTTCCGATTCTTCGACTGGAACGTTACCATCCGTCACCATTTTATTTGTTTATTAAGAGAGGTTTTGACATCGTAGCATCGGGAATCGCGTTAATTATTCTTTCACCGATTATGATTATTGTTGCTATTGCGATTAAAGTGACAGATGGTGGTCCTGTTTTTTATAAGCAGACTCGACTAACGAAAAATGCAAAAGAATTCGGTGTGATGAAATTTCGTTCTATGCGTGTAGATGCTGAAAAAGATGGTGTGGCTCGGTTGTCTACGGGGGAACACGATGATCGTATTACACCGATTGGACGATTTATACGGAAGGTAAGAATTGACGAACTCCCGCAGCTACTCAATATTTTAAAGGGAGACATGAGCATCGTTGGACCAAGACCGGAGCGGCCACAAATAGCAGCCGAATATGAGAAAGAAATGCCGGAATTCCGTTTGCGTCTTCAGGCGAAAGCCGGATTAACAGGGTATGCACAGGTGTATGGAAAATACAATACTACACCATATGATAAATTACAAATGGATCTTACCTATATTGCAACTCCGAGTATTTTTGAAGATTTGCGGATTATGTTTGCAACAATAAAAATTCTGTTTATACCTGAGAGTACAGAAGGTGTAGCAGAAGGAACAACTACCGCATTACAAACAGAAAAGAAACAAGATGATGTTAAATAATTTTATGTGGGTATTCAGAATTAGATTGCTGTATTCCGTAAGTGCTCTATCCTGTGATAGGATATAAAGCACTTACGACAATATACAAAACATTTTTGTGCTTACAAATATGAATATCTATGATTTGAATTATACAGAAGGCGAACGATAAATAATATAATTCGCTGTCTCTGCAATATACTGGTAATTCATTGATTGTAAGAATGGCTGAATATCCACTGTTTTAGAAAAGACCAGATACTGCGTAGCAGTTTCAGCTATTGAAGTTGAGAATGCTTCGGGATTACTGTAATCGCCTCCATAAATAACATCCATAATAGATTTCTCTGATGAATAGTAACTATTTGCAAGTAAATATTGAAAATCAGGAAGCCCTTGCCAGCAAAGTGCATAGTCGCGAACGGTTGTCAGAGTAATGGTAGGATCATACTGTCGAATCGTCATCAAAAGATCAGCCGAAACAGCCACACGTGGATTAGGTGTATCAGTATCCTGATGAATATATTCGCTGACTTCCAGAAGATCATCAGAAACTTTATATAAGTTGTCTGGTACATTTAATAAAGAAGAAAAGTACTTAATAGGACTGCCAAGTAATACGATCATGCAAATAATCACACATAAGGTGATTGCTCTTTTGACGCAGTTAGATATACAGCTGATAGAATGAACGATCAGGTAGGCAATCACGAGATTCACAGGAAGCAACCAGAAAAATCGATAATATACGGAATCCTGATTAAAGTATTTAAAGAATATCTTGACTAAAACAGGGTTGTATATTGTCAGAAATAAAAAGAATGTATATAACGAAAAATATTTAAGTCTGTGTTTTTGAGCAAGAAAGAACCAGAGTACTGCAACAACAAAAACACCAAAGAAATAGATTTGCCCCCAGTAATTTGTAAAACAAGTCTTAACAAATTTTAATCCCAAGTCATTTAAATAAATTCCCTGCATAATTTAAAACCTTTCATTGTATAGAATAAAGTAAGATACCTTTTGTGTTAAGGAGATATAATACACATATGATGAAATTCGGCATGATACACAGAAGGTAAAATAAAATATCTTTCCAGCGTTTTTCTTTGATGATCCATGGCAATAGGCCAGCACTTAAACCAATGGGAACGATCAACATAGAAGACGAAGAGAAAAAGCAGCTGCTTAAAGAGATTATGAATAACAGTTTCTTCGAAAAAGAAATATCCTTTTTAAACCACAATAACAAAAAGCAATAAACCATTCCGGGAATAATAATGTTGGCTAGAATGGACTTTCCTTCATAGGTTCGGGTGAACAAAAAAGTTGCGGCCGTATAGATCGTGTAACTGTAAAAATCAAGCAATAAAATAAGGCAGAAAAACAAATCGGTATTTTTCTTTTTTCCTTTGAAAAGAAGCAATCCAATCTGATAATAAAGAATGCAGGTAAATAAAGAAAGTATCTGCGGCATGATTACTTTTGCCTGTTTTAAAGGATGTATATGAAAGAATTGTGAAATTACAGCATTATATTCAGGAAAACAAGCGAAGATTCTGCGACCGTCGAGAGTGCTTAAAGCATTTCCAGTGTAGGGATCATAATGTCCCATGGTATTGGTATAAACATCCGTGGAAACTTTTCCAACATAATAGCTGGCATCTGCTGACACATCAATGTGATTAAAGACAAAAAGTTCAAATATAAAGATGAAAATAAATAGAGGCACTATCATAATACCATGGCTACGCACGGATGAAGGAATGCTTTGTAACAAATCTTTCCAGTGTTCCCGACATAAAAATAAAGAGACAAGGAATACAATACCTGATATACTTAAAAGCGAATAGGTAAGAGTGGATAATTTCTGTGAAGTCAGTATCAAAGGGATAGAAAGAATACCGAACAACATAAAAAAGAATAAGAATCCGGATAGCAGAGTTAAAGTAATAGAAGTTGGAACTCTGTGTATGAATTTGAAGAGTAACAGCCCATAGGAAAAAAAGAGGACGAGCTGTAAACAAAAAAGAAGAGCTATAATGAGAAAATTCATAAAAACACCTCGTGAAATAATAATAGATTCTATTTATTATAGCAAAGAAAGATGATGATTAACAAGAGATTTTTGAGAAGAAGGGTGGAGTGCTGGAAAGAATGATTATAGAAAACAAATATACAATAGCATAATAACCACGATTAAAAAGATTGACAGAAAGGAGAAGGTATATTTGTAAGAGCCTGCTGGATGAGTCGATTACAATATACCAAGTGCAATAATAGAATATGGAGAAAAAGAGAATAGATGGATTAGATGTTTTAAAGGCATTGGGAATATGTATGGTACTAAGTCTTCATGTGCCGTTGTGTGATCCAGATTTTATCACAAGTCCTAACATAGTACATATTTTACAATATGCCGCAAGGATTGTATCGGAAGGTGTACCTATTTTTTAACAATCAATGGGATGTTGTTGTTGAAAAAGAGTACGTTTTCTTTGAAACAACATTGTAAAAAAATGCTTAGGATATTTGCTGTTTTTTGCTGTGGGGAATATTACTTGTTTGTGTGGGGTGTATAACATCGGGAGAAAAGATCACAGCAAACGGTGTATTTCAATATATTATTCTTACGGTAGTGGGAAGTAAATATACGGGTGTTTTATGGTTTTTGCAAAATTTGTTAGGAGTTTATTTGATATTTCCATTGCTTTGGTATACATATACCGAACATGAAAATATATTTGAATATTTTTTCTGAATTGTATTTGTTTTTGCGGAGGGAGTTAATGCAATCGGTTTAGTACGTGATATAGTTGCAGCATATAGAGATGTGACAGATATAAACAATATTATCAATGCGATCATGCGCTTTAGTTCCATTGGAGATTTGTGGTATGTATTTTATTTTTGTCTAGGCGGAATGATTTGGAAATACAGGGAAAGCTAATCGCAAAAAGAAAAAAATGGATTGTAATAGGTGCTTTGTCGTGGATTGGTGCTTTAGGCTATGCAGTATGTTTGTCAGAAAAGACAGGAGTTTTATATAGCGCATCATTTAATTATAGCTCGTTGTTTATGCTGCTTTTTTTGCTTGGATTATTTGCGCTTTTTTTACCTTATCAGAAAAGAAATAATTTGGTAGATGCTTTTATTGCTAGCATTGGTAAAAATACATTTGGAATCTATCTGAGTCATTGTATCTTTATATTTACGCTACAGAGGTTTTGGACGTATTCGGGATTTGTAGAACGCTTGATTGCATTTTGCATTGTTTTTGCATCAAGCTATGTATTTACTGTGATAATAAATAGAATTCCTGGATTGTGTAAAATTGTACAAATATAGGGAGGCAAAACAATGTGTTGTGATGTTTGCGGATTCTGGTGGAAAGGTTTCATAAGAAACTGTGGATGCGATTGATGCAGAAAGAGCAGATGGTGAAGAAATGTATTTACAACGTTTGGCGCATACTTACATTCTGAGAATGTATGGTAATGGTTTCCTTAAAAACGGGTTTGTGGTTTATACACGGGAATATTCAAGATATATTGGTATGGATAGTTGTAGCATCGCGTTTGGCAATTCTTTCACTAGGAGTACTGCTTATGCTTAGCTATGTGAGTTCGGTTGCAGTGACCTGCTTTTGGAAAAAAATGCAACAGGAATAGAAAAAATGGAGAATGTTAATAGGAAATATGGAAAGGAACAATATGTGGAAAAGTAAAATAGTGACCATAACTCTAAGTTGTGTATTAGGAGTGAGTATATGTGCCTGTAATTCCTCAAGGAGTAATATTTCGACAAATACAGAGGAACAACCATCGGCAGAAATCATACCAACGGAATCTGTGTCCTGGGATAATAAGGAAATAAATATCCCGGATTTAAAGAAGGAATACAAATTAATCGTAGTAAACGATCAACATATTATAGTTCCCGATGGCGACTATATATCAGAAAAAAGTGAAGAAATTGAGCAACGTGTTGCTATGTTTTCGAATTCTGACGGAAAAACTTCGCAGGAAACGTGGCCGGAAATAGTAGATGCAATCAATGCGGAAAATCCAGACGGTGTAATCTTGAACGGTGATATGATCGATTTCTTCTCAGAAGCTAATTTGAACTGCCTGATGACAGATTTAAAACGGATTAAAGCTCCGGTTATGTACAATCGTGCAGATCATGATTTGGGAATCTGGTATAGTGATACATACACAGACGAGGATGTGCAGCAGAAAGAAAAAGAATCCTGGGATATGGAAGAGGTAATGGTTCAGGATTTTGATGAGTTCCTGGTTGTGGGAATTAATAATAATACCAGCCAATTATCAGAAGCGGGATTGGAAAGATTAAAAGAATTATGGGCGGAAGATAAACCAATCATTTTAACAATGCATGTTCCGCTGAAATCGCAAGTAAATGATGGTCTTAGCGATGCTTCGAAGGCTGTATGGCAGGACCGGGCACTTTTGTGGGGAACAGATTGCTTCTATAGCCCGGACGAAGTGACACAACAATTTCTGGATATGGTATTTGCAGAAGACAGCCCGGTGGTCGCTGTGATAGGCGCGCATCTGCATTTTGCGTATGATGACCAATTGACGGAGAAGATACCGCAGTATGTGCTGGATGCTTCGTTTAAGGGGACGGTTGGGGTGCTTACGGTGAAGTGATGAAAGAGATTTGTTAGATGAAGTAAACAGAAGGTGTCATGCTGGTAGATTGGCTGCTCTGATATAGAAAATGCAAATCGATAGGTTTATATTATATAGAATGACAACAGGCTTCATTATATATATACGGGAGTGAAGATGATTAAAAACTGTATATTCGACTTTTATGTTTAATTCTGACCCACCTGAATTCAGGTGGGTCATTTCTGTATGCAAATTTGATTTTTACACTGTGAATTGACCCGCCCAGTGTATCAATTGAATGGAAGTTAAGATTATCGTCATTGACATTTCAATAGTTTTACCCTATAATCGTTCTAAAAAGAACAATAAAGGAGGGAACCTATGTATTTCTGGGACAAGCATAAAACAATTACTACCTATTATGAATTGCTTTCCGGCGAGGTATGTGACCGTTATGGATTGGCACAGATGGAATATGACATCCTCATGTTCCTGCATAATAATCCGCAGTACAATACCGCTGCAGAAATCGTAAAGATCCGCAAATCAACCAAATCCCACGTGTCCACTTCGCTGAAAAACCTGGAAAGTAAAGGGCTGGTGGAGCGTATCCAAAGCAAAGACAATAAAAAACATATTGAAATCGCACTGTTGGATCAGGCTGAGATAATAATAGAAGCAGGCCTGAACGCACAAAAACAGTTTGCACAAAATGTGTTAAGAGGTCTGACCGAAGAAGAAACCCGTCTGTGCATCCGGGTATTTGACAAAATCTGTAATAACGCAGAAGAACAGTTAAAAAATGATAAGGAGAACGAATCATGAAACAGAACAACTACAAACCACAGATTCCGGATGTGATGGAAGCAATTTTTGACGCGGCATATCTGATTTTTGATCTGATTGCAGCCCTCCTGTTTTTCTTCTTCTCACAGGGGAATCCCTTATTTATCCTTTACGGAATCCTGACTCTGACTCTTTGCGGAGGCGATGCGTTTCATCTGGTGCCGCGAATCCTGAGAGCTGTACGCGGAAGCAATGACAAAATAAAAAGACAGCTGGGAATCGGACTGCAGGTCTCATCGATTACCATGACTGTCTTTTATATTATCTTAATGTACATATGGAAACTTACCTTCCCGGAACTTGCCGCACCGGTAAGCATTGAAGCTGTCGTTTGGATATCTGCCATTGTCCGGATCGTGATCTGGCCTGTTCCCTCAGAACAACTGGTGTTCCGAGGAGGAGAATCTGAAGTTATCTGTCATCCGAAACGCTGTCTTTGCAGTGACCGGTATCGGGATCATCATCCTGTATGCTATGTCCGGAAACACCTATGGCTACCATATGACAAGAATGGTTGCAGCCATCATCATTTCCTTCGGCTGCTATCTTCCGGTAACTTTATTCAGTAAAACAAAACCAAAGGTAGGATTACTGATGATTCCGAAAACGTGCGCATACATGTGGATAATCGCCATGGGGCTTCAGCTTTTATTTTAGTCTCTGAAAGGCGCAGTATCTGCTGTGGGAGGATCCCGTATTATTTTGCGCTGTCAGCATCAATCACAGACTGGATCTGCTTCATCAGTGTATCGTAGTTGTCCTGATTGTCGATTCCGCCGAGCATCGGTTCTCCCACAATATTTCCATTTCGATCAACTAAGATTGTGGTAGGAAATGCCATGATATCGGAGGCATATTTTCCTGCTGCGGAATCAGAGTCGATGGACAGATTGCGGTACTTCGCACCCTGGCTTTCGAGAACCGATGCCGCTTCTTTTATCGCATCTTTATTCGCATCAAAGGTTTCTGTGTTGATGCCTACAACCTCGCCTCCCATGGATTTGATTGCATCGTTTAATTCGTTCAGCTTAGACAGCTCTGCGACACAGGGTTTGCAGCCGGTAAACCAGAAGTTAACGACGGTCACTGCATTGTTGGAAAACAGACTTTCGTCAACTGTGTTGCCGTCATAATCCTGACCGGAGAAATCCCGGAACACAGATGCGTCTTCGGAGTTATTTTCGGCATCGGTATCCTCAGATGTTGTTGTGTCGTTTTCCAGCTCTGCGATCTGTTCCTCGATTTTTCGTATCGTTTCAATATCATCCGTTAGTGTTTTCAACTCGTCCTCAGCAAAAGAGTCCTTGTTGGCTTCAACCGTGTCTGCCAGATAATCCCCATAATTTCCGCTCGGATCAGCCGTGCTTTTATTCATCATGCCAAACACCTTGTTCCATACATCCGCATGATCTGAAAAAATCTGGTTCTCCTGCTGATATAAATCGTCCAGCTTTGTGCCGGAAGCCCCTGCCGTTTCGGTTCCGGATTCCGCAACAGATCCCGTAACAGCTTCTGTGCCGGATTCCGTCTGGGTTGTCTGCGTTTTCTTTGTGTCTGCAGCCTCTTTTCCGTTGCATGCAGTGAGTAATAATGCTACGCTGAGTGTAAAAACAGGGATAAAAGTTCTTTTGGTTTTCATAAATTATGGCTCCTTTTAAGATAGTATAATGTAAAAAACAAAAATTCAATATCATCCTTCGATGCTTCGTGATCTGCTGCTAATCAATGGTTTCTGATCTCTGACTGTTGATCTCCGGTGTCCTTTTTCTGACACGTTTTTCCCAGAAACTGATAGTGGATCGCATCCTTCGGGCAGGCCTTGATGCAGGCTCCGCATCGGATGCATTCCGGATGATTTGGGGTCCGGCACACGTCGATATCCATTTTACATGCCCTGGAACACTGATTGCATCCGACACATTTGCTGTTTTCAATCGTGATATGTAAAAAGCTTACCTTATTAAATAAGGAATAGATTGCCCCAAGAGGACAGATCCATTTGCAGAAGGGTCTGTAAAACAAGATGCTGAGCACGACAACCGTAATCAGAATACCGAATTTAAACGAAAACAGCTTGCCCAGTGCAGACCGGATTGCGGCATTTCCGATGGAAAGCGGGATCGCCCCCTCCAGAACGCCCTGCGGACAAATATATTTGCAGAATGGTCTGTAAATTATAATTGAGAGAATGATTGTTACAACCAAAATCGCATTCTTCCAAACATACAGAGCACCAAGTGCACTGCGCATTGATTTATTTAACAGTGCAAGCGGTATACCGCCCTCAAGCGTTCCAGCTGGACATATAAGCTTGCAAAAATATGGTGAGCCCTGTCCCATAATGTCAACTAAAAACATAGGAAGCAAAATAACAAACACAGCAAATATTACATATTTCAGCTTGCGAAGCAGCTTATCTCCCTTAAAGGTACGAATTTTTTTCGGAAAAGGAATTTTATTTAACAGATCCTGTATTAGTCCAAATGGACATAAAAAGCCACAGATCAGTCTTCCAAAAATGGCTCCAATAAAAATCAAAAAGCCAACAACATAATAAGCCATCTTAAAATTCCAACTCCCTATCACAGCCTGAAGAGAACCGATAGGACAGGCGCCAACAGCACCGGGGCAGGAATAGCAGTTCAGGCCCGGAACACAGGCATTTTTCAATTTGCCTGTGTAAATTTTGCCTGTGACAAAGCCGGTAACATGACTGTTTGTAATGAACGCCCATAGTGCCTGGATTCCGTGGCGGGGCCACTCATTGATCTTCATATTTTTTGTGTTTTGTTTCTTATTACTTTTGTTATCGCTGTTCTTTTTGTTACTCATTTATCCTATTCCTACACATTCCATACAGATATTAATGGCTTTTGTAAACACCACTGCCAGCTCTCCGCGGGAAATCCCATATCCCATAAAGCAGACTCCTACAAGCATAAGAATCAACGCCGGCCATTTACTGTTCCATATTTTGCTGGTTTTCAATTCATCCATTTTTTATTTTCCCTCTGTTACATTCTCCAGCTCTTTTTCCACGATCTCTTTCCACTCGTCCAGACTGTGGCTTCCGGAGTAAGTTTCGCCTACAATATTTCCGTTCTTATCAACAAAGAAAGTTTCCGGGAAAGCGGAGATTCCATTAAGACGTCCGTTCATCATTCCAGAATCCGGGATCAGGAATGGATAGGATGCCTTTGTTTTCTTCTGAAGTACCTGAGCCTTTTTCACTGCTTCCTCATCCTGCTTTCCACCACTGCCTACTGTATCCAGTGTCACGCCTACTACTCCCACACCTTTATCCTTCATCTCCTGATAAAGTTTCTCCAGATCAGGAATCTCATTGACACATGGAGAACACCAGGTGGTGAAAATATTTACCATAGTCAGATCATATTTGCTGAAGATATCCTGTGTGTAAGTTTTTCCATCAACTCCTGTTGTTTCAAATTTACCTACATTTGTTCCTTCAGTCGCCTCTGTACTATCAGAAGTATCCTGTGGCTGGTCAAATGCAGAGAGCATCTGGAAAGGAGTCATTTCTGTAAGTGTTACCTCAATCCCCTCCACGTCCTTTAACAGATCTGCATCCGCATCCTTGTTTGTGCTGAGATAATATTTATATTTACCGTCACTGCTGGTACCCAGTTCTTTATGCTCTGTACAGCCGGTAATCGTATCCAGATCTTTCTGGGATTCCTCATCATACATTCCGATCACACCTACTCTGCTGAGACTTTTCAGCCAGTCGTCATATCCGGTACCCATCTTGTCCACCTCTGCATCCTTCTGCTCATCTGTCAGGGTGCACCAGCTTGCTGTGGCATATGTGACTGCATCTGCATTGTCATTCCATCTCTCATCTGTAAACATGGAAATGTTCTTCTTCTCCATCTGCTCTTTCAGATCTTTGGAAATCCCTAATTTCATTCCAAGGAATGGATATTCATAAGTATCCTGTGCCGGCTGAGCAATCTCTGACGGTTTGAAAGATCCTGCGATCAAGCCCTCGGAAGCTGCCACACTGCCATCTTCTGCTGCCTGAGCATCCTTTCCATCCATCTGAACCGCACCTGCACCGGCTTCCTCTGCAGGCACTGAAAGAGTTTCCTCTGCATGTGCAGTTACAATACCTCCCATAGATGTCACACTTAATACACCTGCTGCAAAAATCGCCATTAATCTCATTCTTCTGTTTTTCATTATAAGTAAGCTCCCTTCATTTTTTACTGTTATGATTTTTATATTACTTTTAAGCCAAGCCGATAAAAACATACACTTCTCTACCTGCTCCTAACCAAATAACTGCTTCACAGTTTAATTGGTTAATTCCTTATGTCTGTCCGCAGATTTGGATTTTGTCCCCGCATAACAGGCATCGTTTTATTGATATGCACACATTATAGCATCTGAGAAATAAAATCTGTGTTAAGAAAATAACTTTTTTCAAAATTTTATTTCATGGCCAGTCACAGACAAATCTGAAACTTGGTGACATGCTCTCGCCACTTAAATCTTACAGATTTTGAAGTGGGAGCTTCCTGCTCAATTGCCCTTCAGGGCAAAGCTAAAACAGGCTATCCCCGCGTGTCCCGCGGTTCTT
>OLRX01000317.1_pt1 | contig 45431 bp, 44 predicted proteins | sample 1672991 | NCBI WGS metagenome assembly OLRX01 (sample SAMEA3136744, study PRJEB25190) | human gut metagenome | biome: human gut; feature: human-associated habitat; material: faeces | place: Austria | collected 2013
CCTATGGCTGCGGCAGGCGGCCTGGAGGACGGCGGATTTGGGACCAGCTTTGAGAAGATTGAGACGGCTATCCGCTCCGTCTATTCCCAGGACGGTGTCGTCATCCTGATGGATTTGGGAAGCGCCGTCATGACGACGGAGATGGTGGTGGAGCTGTTTGAGGGGGAAAAGGTAGCCATGGCGGATGCGCCCCTGGTAGAGGGGGCGGTGGTGGCGGCCATCGACTCCGTGGGAAATGTAGGCTTTGAGGAAATTATGGAGCATCTGAAAAAGGTGGGGGAGACGAAGAAATTTTAAACCGGATATGAGGGAAAAGTGCTCATTTGTCCTTTTTTACGGATTTTTTGAGCAAAATATCTAACACAAAGAGAATTGTATCAGCTGATTGGGTGAAAATGACGATTGTCTGGGGAGGGGGCTGATCCAGGAGTGGAGAATCTACGCCATTATCCTGGGGGTGTGCGGCAGATCCCAGGTTTTAAAGCTGGTGGACAACCGCCATGTAAAGGCGGCCTGCAAGCTGGTGGTAGTGGGCATCGCGCCCTTTATCGCCAAGATGGGCATCACGGCCGGCTCCAACATTGATACGATTTTAAATGCCGGTCCGGGATTTCGTCATCCAGGCCGCAGCCAATATCAACTTTACCGCCCCTATACCTGGTAAGGAAAGGGGGTGCCTATAGTTGGAAATTCTCTTATCTCTTATTATTGCCGTTACGGCAGGTGTGATTAGCCCTCTCGTCTGTAAATGGCTGGACGGTGATAAGTAAATGGTAATCAGCCTATGGTCCTAAAACCTGCCATGTAAAAATTGGGTACAGAAAACCCCGGTGCATGCAACGCCGGGGTTTTTGCTTGTTACCTATAGTGGATAACTCTTATCTCTTAGCCTATAAGCATTATAGAATATGCAGAATACAAATGCAAGATTCGTTTTTTAAAAGTCTCCGGATGTGGGGAAGTAGCTGCGGTCCAGCAAATCATCAAAGAAATCGCGGTGATAGTTGAACTATATTTAACTTTTCCACATACCGGCGAATCCTCAGACAAATCAAATGCCCCAAAACCAACGCAAATACGTCGTTTTGAGGCACTGAGTCAGTGGAGCTGAGGGGAATCGAACCCCTGTCCGAAAACCAATTCCCTGTTCTTCTACTATCATAGTCCTTTATTTGACATTCCCTCTGCCATCAGAGAAAGGACACCCGGATGGTTTCAGTAGCTTCATCATACGCCCATATGCTCAAAGCTTTGCATACGTCGTTTCCCACATAGTCGATGCCAGGGTCTTAAAGTGCGGGTGCTCTAAGTCTGACAGCTGCCATTAGGCAGCGATTGCTAATTCGTCGTTAGCGTTTATATTTATTTTTGCCATTTAACCCATCGCATGGGGATAGCTTCACCAGCTGCATGACCCCCGTCGAAACCAGTACAACCCCTGAATAAAATACTCAGCTTTTGTTTATCTGGTAAACCAACGAAGAAATGCTACTTTGAGTATCATATCATTTTCACGCGTTGATGTCAATACTGCTGAGGGGAGAATTAATTGTAATAAACAGGTAAATTATCATTAAGATAAAAGAAAACAAAAATAATCTAAATCTGCTAATATAAAATTATGAAAAAAACAGTAGCAGATAACATCTGAAGGAGAGGAAAACAGTAAAAGGAGGATGCGTATTATGAAGAAAACGTGGGGAAAATTAATATTGGCGGCAGTGTTTGTTTTATCAGTGACAGGGCTTTCAGGATGCAGTACCAGTGTACGGATCCCGGATACTGTAAAAGTGCAGCAGGGGGATATTGGCGGTAATCGCATTACAGTAAATGGCATAGAAGAAGTAAAGACAGTTCCAGATATGGCTCAGATTCAGTATAGTGTATACACACAGGCTGCTACAGCTCAGGAATGCCAGCAGGAAAATGCCCAAAATGTAAATAGGACTTTAGAAACCTTGAAAGGTTTAGGAGTAGAGGAAAAGTCTATTCAGACATCGGATTATGGTATGAGCCCTATTTATGATTGGAATTCCGGGCAGCAAAAGGTTAAAGGCTATCAGATGAATACCAGTATCACAGTTTCAGATATTTTGGTGGAGAATGTAGGAAAGATCATTACAGATTCAGTAGCTTCCGGTGTTAATGAGCTGGATTCTGTTCAGTATCTTTGCAGTGACTATGATGAAAAGTACCAGGAAGCATTGAAAAAGGCTGTAGAAATGGCAAAAGGTAAGGCTGATGCTATGGCAGAGGCTGCGGAAATGACTGTTGTAAAGGCAGTAAGCATGGAGGAAAATGGTTATTATCCCCAGGCAAGATATAATGCAGCAGGTGCTTCTGCCAAGCAGATGATGGCAGTGACAGAAGATGCAACTGCAGATATAGGGGTTATGCCAGGAGAAATATTCATAGAAGCCCAGGTAAGCGTAACCTTCGAGATGGAATAAAATGGGTGCAGGAGGAAAACAAGAGGGAGCTAATGGCCTGCGTTAGCAGACAAAAAGTACGATAGTGCGTGTTTGTAAGTCGATAGATAGATACATAAGCTAAAAGAGGGATGCCACCAGACGAATAGAGTCCTTAGGTGATATCCCTCTTTTGAGGATAGAAAAGAAATCAAATTAATGATGAAATATTATGAACCAGCTTTTTTATCTCTTGGAAGTGTTACATTCAGGAAAATAGCTACCAATGTAGCAATAACGACTGGAGATTTTCCAAAAATAGTCGTTACCCATGCAGGGAATGCGGAAAGGGACGCAGACGCCTGGGAAACACCCATACCAAGAGCTGCTGCAAGACCTACAATAGAAGTATTGCGGTAGTTCATGTCTTCTGTCATAACCAGCTTCATACCGGTCATGGCGATGGATGCGAATACGGAAACGGTTGCACCGCCCAGTACAGCATATGGAATAGTTGTTAAAAGAGCAGAAAACTTAGGAAATACACCTGCGATGAAAATGATCATAGCTGCAAGTCCAAGAGTTACTCTGTTTACAACCTTTGTAGTAGCAACGATACCAACGTTCTGGCTGTAAGTTGCAGTAGGAAGACATCCGAGGCATGCACCTATCATATTAGAAACGCCATATCCCAGGATAGCTCCCTGAAGTTCATTGGTGGTAGGCTCACGGTCTAAACCGCCGGAAGTAGTAGCAGAGAAGTCGCCGATAGCCTGTACGGAGTTAATGATAAACAGCAGTCCTAAGGCGATACATGCAGATGGCTCAAAGGTAACACCAAAATGCAGGATCTGAGGAAGCTGGAAAACACCGGCTTGGGCTACGTTGGAGAAACTTACCATGCCGAAGAAGCTGGAAAAGATATATCCGATGATCATACCAATCAGGATAGATGCCAGTTTTAAGAATCCTTTTGCAAAATGATTTAAACCAGTAACAACTAGCAGGGTAAAGATAGCTACCAGCCAGTTTTGCCAGGAACCATAGTCAGCACTTCCTACACCACCGGCCATGTAATTGATAGCGGTTGGATAAAGGGAGAGACCAATGGTGAAAACTACAGTACCGGCGATCAATGGCGGGAAGAACTTGCGGATCTTTTTGATCGTTAGTCCTACAAGGATAGCACAGATGCCGCCCACGATCTGGGCACCCAGGATTGCGGGGATACCGCCCTGATCAGCAATGGCCTGCATACTTGGCACATAGGCAAAACTTACACCGATGATAACGGGGAGTCCGGCGCCTAAATGAAAGCCAGTTCTCTTTCCAATCGGAAAGAGCTGCAGGAGAGTGGCAAGTGCAGATACAACTAATGATGCCTGTATCAGCAGTACGCGGTCTGCAGTTTCAAGACCAGCTGCACCAGAGATAATGATAGCTGGTGTAACACAGCCTACGATCATAGCTACAACGTGCTGTAAGGCCAGAGGAAATGCCTGGCTCAGTTTTGGCACGCCATCTAATTCAAATAAAGATCCTTCTTTACTGGTTGTATTCATATGCAATGCCCCCTTTATTTACGCTAAATGGATATGGGTACCGGTCTTGCCCTGGATACCGTCTTTTGCCTTTTCCAGCAGCGTAATGAGCGCAGTGCGTCCTGGTTTTGATTCAGCAAATTTAACAGCAGCCTGAACTTTTGGAAGCATAGAACCAGGCGCAAAATGTCCTTCTTTAATGTACTTTCTAGCTTCTTCAGTATCGAGGTCATCCAGCCATTTTTCTTCCGGCTTTCCGAAGTTAATAGCAACTTTTTCAACAGCAGTGAGGATAATGAGAAAATCTGCGTTCAGATTTTCTGCCAACAGCTCACTTGCGAAGTCTTTATCGATAACAGCACTTGCGCCCTTTAAGTGGTTGCCCTGTCTGGTAACAGGAATACCACCGCCACCGCAGGCAATTACTAACTGACCGGAGTCAACCAGAGATCGGATCGCTCCGATTTCAACAATCTCAGTTGGCTTTGGAGAAGCAACTACACGGCGGTAGCCTCTTCCGGCATCTTCTTTCATGATATATCCGTATTTTTCTTCTGCCAGTGCAGCCTGCTCTTTTGTCATAAAATGTCCGATCGGCTTGGAAGGAGTATCAAATGCAGGATCATCTGCATCTACACGGACCTGAGTGATCATAGTAGCAACCGGAATATCATAAATATCACGGTTGTAAAGCTCTTCTCTTAAAGCATTCTGTAAGTCGTAGCCGATATAAGCCTGACTCATTGCAACACAGACGGAGAGAGGAGTATTGGGCTGATTTGCATCTTCGCGGCTTAATGCAGCCATAGCGTTATTGATCATGCCAACCTGAGGACCATTTCCGTGAGCTACAATCACTTCGCAGCCTTCCTCGATCAGGTCCACGATAGCCTTTGCGGTGATCTTTACTGCCTTCATCTGCTCAGGAAGAGTATTTCCCAAAGCATTGCCGCCCAGAGCAATGACGATACGTTTTTTCTTCTTATTTTCCATTGTTAATTACCCCTTTTTGCTATGAAAGCGTTGTCAAGCGCTATGTGGACTACTTGCTTGTACGTTAGGTCCCAGAGTCATTTGATACCCTTTCATTTATGATGATGCCGCTGCCAGGCGACATGTTTACTTGCCCCAAAAAAGAGCCACCGGTAGCCCGAGTGCGTCTGACAGAAAGCCAATTATGACGCGCTCCGGTCCGGCAGCTCAGAAACACCTATCTTTTAATTAGATTTTATTTGAATACTCTTGGAGTTCCTTTTTCTTCCAGTTTCTTTAAAATCTCAGCAGGATCAGCAAACTTAGCCAGCATGATCATAGCTGCGATAACGTATGGCTTGTAGCTTGCTTCTTTGTACAGAGGATCACGGTAACGATCAAATACAGAAGCTTCAACTTCGCCGTCCTTGCAGCTTACACCGTTGATGTCAGCTGGTAAGCAGTGCAGGTACAGAGCCTTTCCGTCTTTAGTTGTCTTCATCAGATCTTCTGTACAGCACCAGTCTTTGTGTTCTGCGTTCTGAGCTAACAGTTCTTTCTCAAGAGCCTTGATGCCATCGGTATCGCCTTCAGCGTACAGATTGGTTCTCTTTTCCATAGCTGCAAATGGAGCCCAGCTCTTTGGATAAACGATATCAGCATCCTTGAATGCATCAGCCATGTCATGAGATACACGGAAGGAACCACCGGACTTCTCAGCATTCTTTCTGGCAACTTCTTCAACCTCTGGCATAACTTCATAGCCTTCTGGATGAGCCAGAACAACTTCCATGCCCATACGGGTCATCAGACCGATAACACCCTGAGGAACAGATAATGGTTTGCCGTAGGAAGGAGAGTAAGCCCATGTCATAGCCAGCTTTTTGCCCTTTAAGTTCTCTACGCCGCCGAATTCATGGATGATATGCAGCATATCAGCCATACACTGGGTAGGATGGTCGATATCACACTGTAAGTTTACTAAGGTTGGCTTCTGCTCCAGGATACCATCTTTATATCCCTGGGTTACAGAATCAACAACCTCATGCATGTAAGCGTTGCCCTTGCCGATGTACATGTCATCGCGGATACCGATAACGTCAGCCATGAAAGAGATCATGTTAGCTGTTTCGCGTACAGTCTCGCCATGGGCAACCTGAGACTTGCCTTCGTCCAGATCCTGAACTTCCAGACCAAGCAGATTACATGCAGAAGCAAAAGAGAAACGTGTACGGGTAGAATTATCGCGGAATAAGGAAATACCCAGACCGCTCTCAAATACTTTTGTAGAAATATTGTTCTCTCTCATGTAACGAAGAGCATCAGCAACAGTCCAGACAGCTTCCAGCTCGTCGTCTGTCTTCTCCCAGGTGAGGAAGAAATCGCCTTCGTACATTTCTTTGAAGTTTAATGCTTTCAGCTTGTCAATGTAATCCTGTAATGTTTTCATGATTCAATTCTCCTTTTATATGTAGGTTTATGGAATTTAAAGAATTTCTTGATGGAAGCGCAGCCCCGAAGGGCCACGCAGACTGGCTAAAATAATTGATTACTTGCAGTAAACAGTTGGAAGAGCTGCATATACAGCTGCACAGGTTACCAGATCCTGCTTCCAGGTCTTTTCGTTCGGAGCATGAGCCTGAGCTTCTGCGCCTGGTCCAAATCCGATGCAAGGGATTCCGTTACGTCCCATGATGGATACGCCGTTGGTAGAGAAAGTCCACTTGTCAGTCAGAGGACGAGCAGTTCTCATAGCCAGAGTTTCCTCAGCACCGATACGCTCTTCACCGTACAGGTTGTGGTAAGCTTCTTCCAGAGCCTTGGTTACATCATGATCCTTCGGGATTACCCATGTTGGGAAGTAGCACTCGATTGGATATACCAGATCAGTGTAGGAAGGACGATTGTATTCGTACATGGAAACTTTAACGTCCTCGCCGTACTTCTTAACAGCCGGAAGGGCACGGATCTCGTCTAAGCAGCTTTCCCATGTTTCTCCGGCAGTCATACGACGGTCAAGAGATACTGCACAGGAGTCAGCAACTGCACAACGGCTTGGGGAGGTGAAGAAGATCTCGGATACAGTTACAGTACCACGTCCAAGGAAGTTAGCCTCTTCCCATTCTGGATTGTATTTCTTGTCTAACATCTTAACAAGGCCCTTAACTTCCTTGTCATCAGCTGCGTCATTTTCATTCAGAGCGCGAACGTCCTGAAGGATGTCAGCCATCTTGTAGATAGCGTTGTCACCACGCTCTGGAGCGGAACCATGGCAGGAAACGCCCTTAACGTCAATACGGATTTCCATACGTCCTCTCTGTCCACGGTAGATACCGCCATCAGTTGGCTCTGTGGAAACTACGAATTCAGGACGTACTTTGTCTTCGTTGATGATATACTGCCAGCACAGACCGTCACAGTCTTCTTCCTGAACAGTACCGGTTACTAATACAGTGTACTTGTCAGACAGCATGCCTAAGTCTTTCATGATCTTAGCACCGTAAACAGCAGATACGATACCGCCACACTGGTCAGATACACCACGGCCGCCGATCTCGGTCTCGTTCTCATATCCCTCATAAGGATCGAAGTTCCAGTTATTTCTATTACCAATACCTACAGTATCGATATGAGCATCAAATGCGATCAGGGTTTTTCCGGTTCCCATATAGCCAAGTACGTTGCCCATTGGGTCGATCTCAACTTTGGTGAAGTCTAACTTTCTCATTTCTTCTGCGATGCGGGTGATGTGAGCTTTCTCGTCACAACTCTCACCTGGGTTCTTAACGATCTCACGTAAGAACTTAGTCATATCTTTCTGATAATTCTGAGCTGCTTCTTTGATTTTTGCGTAATCCAGATTCATTTTAAATATCCTCCTCTTGTTTTGCAATTACTTTTGATGGTTAATAGTTATTTGTCAAGGCCTTTCCATACAATGTTCTTGTAACGATCAGGATCGGTATCGCCCTCTGTAGAGAAGAGCAGTACCTTGGAGTTTTCATCCAGGCCAATGTCAGTTCTTAAATCTTTGTATTCGTCCATGGTCATCATAGCTGCTAATGCACCGAATGGAGCAGCACCGGACTCACCGGAGGTGATCGGAGCATCGCCTTTAACAGGAGCAGCTAACATACGCATACCATTTGCAGCAACCCAGTCAGGAGCAGCAATGAATACTTTTACATGGTTCTTTAAGATGTCCCAGGAAATGGTGTTCGGTTCACCACATGCAAGACCTGCCATGATGGTCTGCATATCGCCGTCTACAATGCGGATGTCTCCATCACCGGCAGCAGCACCCTTGTAAAGACATGCAGCAGCTTCAGCCTCAACAACTACGAATGTAGGTAAGTTGTCAGCATACAGGTTGGAGAAGTAACCAACAACTGCACCGGCTAAGGAACCAACACCGGCCTGCACGAAGATGTGGGTAGGACGATCACATCCCTGAGCCTTTAACTGTTCACCAGCTTCCATTGCCATGGTGCCGTATCCCTGCATGATCCATGCCGGGATCTCTTCGTAGTCGTCCCATGCAGTATCCTGTACGATAACGCCTCTTGGAGTTTCATCAGCTTCCTTAGCAGCAAGACGGACACAGTCATCATAGTTTAATTCCTGGATGTCTACCTGGGCGCCTTCTTTAGCAATGTTCTGAAGACGGGTCTGGGTAGTTCCCTTAGGCATATGTACAACTGCCTTCTGTCCAAGACGGTTAGCAGCCCATGCAACGCCGCGGCCGTGGTTGCCATCTGTTGCAGTAAAGAAAGTAGCCTGTCCGAATTCTTTTCTTAACTGCTCGGAAGTAAGTACGGAATAAGGAAGTTCAGAAACATCCTTTCCAGTCTCCTTTGCAATGTAACGGGCCATTGCAAAAGAACCGCCCAGTACCTTAAATGCGTTCAGACCGAAACGGTAAGACTCATCCTTTACATATACTTCCTTGATTCCTAAATAGGAAGCCATGTTAGGCAGCTTGGTTAATGGTGTTTCGCTGTACTGAGGAAAGCTCTCGTGGAAAGTACGCGCCTTTTTGATCTCCTCAAGTCCCATAATTGGAAGGTTTTTGTCATCTGTTTTAGGCATCTTGTTTACTGCCCACAGAATCTTCTGATCCATGTTACTGTATCCTCCTTAAAATTTTTGGTTTTTAAATTTTTAGTGCTTAAGATGATTTACGACTGTTTACATCAATGTAACTGTACAGAGTAAATTTGGAAATTCCAAAATACTTGGAGACCTTGTCTCCAGATTTTGTTATGAGAAAAGCGCCTGCATCATTCAAAAACTGAATGGCGGTTACTTTTTCTTCCTTATTCATAAGTGCTGCAGGTTTTCCAACCAGAGCTACGGACTGTTCGATCAGATTGTCCAGAAGATCATTTACATTGTGTACGATCTGTTCTGGCTGCTGTCTGTTATCACTGGGGTCTTCTGTTGTACTGATAAGAGCCTTGATGGATCTTTCAATGGTCATCAGCCCTGTGATATCGTAGTTGATGGAAAAAATATAATCTACAGCAGAATCTTCAGGATTTCTTATAAAAAACGTACTGGATTTTAAAATCTTACCATTTGATGTGCGGGTAAGATAACCTAGATGGTCTTTCAGTAAAGCCGGATCCTTATGCAGGGTTTCCAGAACTACCTTAGACGGTCCGTCGCCTTCACGCCGGTTGGTAATATGACCGTTGTTAATATGAACAACGGAATGCTCCAGGTCGTGGCGTTTTAAGTCGTGGATCACGATCTCGCAGTCTGGTCCGAACTGTCTTGCAAGGCCGTCTGCAATCTGTTCAAGCAGTCCAAGTGTGTATGCCATGAACAACCTCCTCATTTCGGACTTTTATAATATGATATGGTAACTTTGTACAATAAACAATCTACAAAACATTTCTGCGTTGTTTATGATTCCATAATAGCACAAAAAAAATAGATTGCAATAGTTTTTTACAAAAAAATTTTGTACAACTAAAAAAAATTGTATTTTTCCCTTGCAAATGCTATTTTCAGGTGTTAATATAAAGGTACGACAACATTGATATTAATAGGAAAAGGAGAGAGCCATATGTTGATCATTGGAAACGGACGTCTGGTTACAAGAGATGCCGGACAGCCATTTTTCGAAAATGGAGCAGTAGCAATTGACGGAACTACTATTAAAAAAGTAGGGACTCTGGATGAGATCAAAAAAGAGTTCCCGGAAGCTGAGTTTGTAGACGCTAAGGGGGGCGTTATCATGCCGGCTTTCATTAACACACATGAGCATATCTACAGTGCGATGGCAAGAGGCTTAAGTATTAAAGGATATGATCCTCATGGATTTTTGGATATCTTAGATGGATTGTGGTGGACTATCGACCGCCATCTGACCAACGAACAGACACGTCAGAGCGCAAGGGTTACTTTCATCGACAGTATTAAGAATGGTGTTACCACCGTATTTGACCATCATGCAAGCTTTGGCCAGATCAAGGACAGCCTGTTTGCGATTGAAGATGCGGCAAAAGAATTTGGTGTAAGAGCTTGTCTGTGTTATGAAGTATCTGATCGTGACGGTATGGACAAATCCAGAGAAGCTGTGTTAGAGAATGCAAGATGGATCAAGCATGCATTAGCTGATGAAACAGATATGTTTGCAGGTATGATGGGTATGCATGCGCAGTTTACCATTTCAGATGAGACTATGGAATTTGCTGCTGCAAACAAGCCGGAAGAAGTCGGATATCATATTCATGTTGCAGAAGGTATTGAAGATCTTCATGACTGCTTACATAAATATGGAAAGCGCATTGTGGATCGTTTATACGACTGCAATATCTTAGGAAGCAAGACCTTACTTGGCCACTGCATCTATGTAAATCCACATGAGATGGAACTGATAAAGGCAACTGATACCATGGTAGTACACAACCCTGAATCCAACATGGGTAATGCCTGCGGATGCCCTCCAACTATGGAAATCGTTCACAGAGGTATTTTAACAGGTCTCGGAACAGATGGTTATACACAGGATGTCCTGGAATCTTATAAGGTAGCAAATGTGCTCCACAAACATCATCTGTGTGATGCAAATGTAGCATGGAGCGAAGTTCCACAGATGCTCTTTGAGGGAAATGCAAAGATTGCAAACCGTTACTTCAAGAAGCAGTTAGGCGTATTAAAAGAAGGCGCAGCAGCAGATGTGATCGTTGCGGATTATGTACCGAGAACACCTATGGATGCTTCTAATATCAACAGCCACATCTTATTTGGTATGACCGGACGCAGTGTTGTGACAACAGTATGCAACGGTAAAGTCTTAATGAAAGACAGAGAAATGATAGGAATTGATGAAGAAAAGGTTCTTTATGAAGTAAGGGAAGAAGCTAAGAAGCTGGAACGTTCCATTAACGGTTAAATAAAGTAAATATTACAGTTTAATTGTTGTAAATTAGTAAGTAATAGCCGATTACAGGGCGGCGGGAAAACAGCACACCGGAGTATCCGGGCGGCTGAGCCGTTGAAAGATAAAAACGGTGCTGGGACCTGATCGGGTGCTATATATAAGGAGGAAATAGAATATGAGCGATATTATGACACCCATTCCCTTTGGAAAAATGATGAATTGGATCCTGGAGGAACACAAGAAAGGCGCGATCTTCGGCATCAGAAGACCTTTTGTGGCAGATCAGAGCAAGAAATATGAGATCTTTGGACGCACATTAGAGACACCTTTCGGACCTGCAGCAGGACCACACACCCAGCTGACCCAGAATATTGTAGCTGCTTATGTGGCAGGAAGCCGCTTCTTTGAATTAAAGACAGTTCAGAAGTTAGATGGTGAAGACCTTCCGGTAGCAAAGCCATGTATCAAGGCTGATGATGAGTGCTACAACTGTGAATGGTCCACTGAGCTTTATGTGCCACAGGCATATGATGAGTACGTGAAAGCATGGTTTGCCTGTAAAGTATTAGCTAAGGAATATGGCCTTGGCTCTATGGATGGCTTCCAGTTTAATATGTCCGTTGGTTATGACCTTGAGGGCATCAAATTGGAAAAGGTAGACCGTTTTATTGAAGGAATGAAGGATGCTTCTGCAGCATCAATTTTTAATGAGTGCCGTCAGTGGCTGTTAGATAACCTGGATCGTTTTGAGAACCTGACAAAAGAGGATGTTGAAAGCATCTCCCCTGAAATATGCAACTGTGCAACTCTCTCCACTTTGCACGGATGTCCTCCACAGGAGATCGAGCGTATCGCAAGCTATCTGCTCACTGAAAAGAAGGTACACACCTTTATCAAGTGCAATCCTACTCTGTTAGGATATGAGTATGCAAGAAAATTAATGGATGACATGGGCTATGACTATGTAGCATTTGGTGACTTCCATTTTAGAGATGACCTTCAGTACACAGATGCAGTTCCGATGCTTCAGAGACTGCAGAAGCTGGCAGATGAGAAGGGACTGGAATTTGGTGTTAAGATCACAAATACCTTCCCTGTTGATGTAAAACAGAACGAACTTCCAAGTGAAGAAATGTACATGTCCGGTAAGTCCTTATATGCTCTGTCCATGTCTGTTGCACAGAAACTGGCAAAGGACTTTGATGGAAAACTGCGTATTTCCTACTCCGGCGGTGCTGATTACTTTAATATCACAAAGATCATAGACGCTGGTATCTGGCCTGTAACTATGGCAACTACCATGTTAAAGCCAGGCGGCTATGAGAGATTAGAGCAGATTGGACAGTTATTTAAAGCAAAAGAAGCAGCTGCTTTCACTGGCGTAAGTGCAGAGAAGGTAGAGGCTATGGTAGAGGCTGCAAAGTCTGACAAACACCATGTAAAGGCTGTTAAGCCACTTCCATCCAGAAAGGTGAAAAAACCAGTTCCGTTAACGGACTGCTTTATCGCTCCATGCCAGGAAGGGTGCCCGATCCATCAGGATATTACCCGTTATATGCAGTTAGCAGGTGAAGGAAAGTACGAAGAAGCATTAAAGGTTATTTTAAATAAGAATCCACTTCCGTTTATTACCGGTACTATCTGTGCACACAACTGTATGAGTAAATGTACCAGAAACTTCTATGAGGCTTCTGTAGATATCCGCAGAACCAAGTTAGAATCTGCGCAGGGCGGAATTGATGCTGTTATGGCAGAATTAAAAGCACCTGCAGTTACTTCTGATAAGAAGGCAGCTGTAGTAGGCGGCGGTCCTGCTGGTCTGGCAGCTGCATACTTCCTTGCAAAAGGCGGCATGAAGGTTACTGTATTTGAGAAAGCAGAAAAGATGGGCGGCGTTGTACGTAATGTGATCCCGGGCTTCCGTATTTCTCACGAAGCGATTGATCATGACGTTGAGCTGGTTCGTGCTATGGGCGCAGAGCTGGTAAACGGCAAAGAAATCACTTCTGTTGATGAATTAAAGAAAGAATATGACTATGTTGTACTGGCAGTTGGTGCTTCAGAACCAGGAAGACTGAGACTGGAAGCAGGCGAAACCATGAACGCATTAGAGTTTTTGGCACAGTTTAAGGCAACTGACGGTAAGGTAGATTTAGGTAAGAACGTTGTTGTTATCGGTGGCGGCAATACAGCTATGGATACTGCAAGAGCTGCAAAGCGCAATGCAGGAGTAGAGAAAGTATCTCTGGTTTACAGAAGAACCAAGAGATATATGCCAGCGGATGAAGAAGAATTAGTAATGGCAATCGAAGATGGCGTAGAGTTTGCAGAGCTGTTGGCACCTGTTAAACTGGAAAATGGTGAACTGATCTGCCGTAAGATGCAGTTAGGAGACTACGATGCAAGCGGAAGAAGAGGCGTTGTTGAAACTGAGGAGATTGTTAAGATCGCTGCTGACACTGTGATCGCAGCTGTTGGCGAGAAGGTTCCAGGCGCATTCTATGAAGCGAATGGCATTGCTGTAGACGAAAAGAAACGTCCAGTTGTTGACCACAACACTCTGGAGACCTCTGTGAAGGGTGTTTATGTTGCCGGTGACGGTCTCTTTGGACCTGCTACTGTTGTAGAAGGCATCAGAGATGGTAAGAAGGCAGCAGAAGCGATCGTTGGAAGGGATTTATCTGAGGATATCTTCAAGATGGCTGATGCTGAGACTGTTTACGGACGTAAAGGTAAACTGTCTGAGGAGAATGAAGAATCTGACAGCAGAAGATGTCTTTCCTGCAACAGCATCTGCGAAAACTGCGTAGAGGTATGCCCGAACAGAGCAAACGTAACCTTAATAGTACCTGGCATGGACAAACATCAGGTGATCCATGTAGATTATATGTGTAATGAATGTGGCAACTGCCGCAGCTTCTGTCCATGGGACAGTGCTCCATATCTTGACAAGTTTACCTTATTTGCAAATGAAGCAGATATGGAAAACAGCAAGAATCAGGGCTTTACTGTTCTTGACGCAGCAGCAGGAACCTGTAAGGTACGTCTGGCAGGTAATGTAATTGATTATACTGTTGGAACTGCAAATGAAAATGTTCCGGACGGAATCCAGAAGATCATTAAGACTGTAATTGATGATTACAGCTATCTGCTGATCGGTTAATAAAAATATTGTGAAGATACTTTCGGGGCATGGCTTTTTAGTCATGCCCTGATAGTGCTTAACACCAACATCATATAATGTGTGGGGAATCTGAATGAAGGAAAGGAAGAAAGCATGCCCAGAGAAAAGACAATGAAGGTGGTATTTGCGTTTCCCACTACCACCATGGCAATGAAAATGGAAGCAGCTGCAAAAGCAAAAACAGCGCCTGGACGTCTGATCCCGGTTCCACGGCAGATCAGCGCAGGCTGCGGAATGGCCTGGTGTGCACCAGTTGCAGACAGGGCGTTTCTTGAGCAGCTGATCGATGCGGAGCATATCGTAACAGAGGGATGTTATGAGTTGTTAATGTTCTCTCAGAATCTTTCAGGGACTGATTCCCATAGGACATCTTAAAAGAGGAGGCTGGATAAATATGAGACAGATCATTAAAAACGGAACCATAGTTACAGGAGGAGGAAGCTTTCCTGCAGATATTCTCATTGACGGGGAAAAAATCGCAGCTACAGGCACAGCAGAAGAAATCGGAAAGCTAACACAGCCGGGGGACAGGGAGATCGATGCTGCAGGATGCCTGATCTTCCCAGGATTCATTGACGCACATACTCATTTTGACCTGCATGTGGCAGGAACTATAACAGCAGATGATTTTGCTACTGGCACAAAGGCAGCTTTAAGGGGCGGTACTACTACTATTATTGACTTTGGAACCCAGTATCCGGGAGAAACTCTGGCTGAAGGCTTAAAAAACTGGCATGAAAAGGCAGATGGAAAGTGTTCCTGCGATTATAGTTTCCACATGTCCATTACAGATTGGAATCCTTCTGTTTCTAAGGAAGTCCAGGATATGATGGATGAAGGGATTACCTCTTTTAAGCTGTATATGACATACGATACCCAGGTAGATGATAAGACATTATTTGAGATCTTACAGAGATTAAGAGAAACTGGCGGCATTACCGGCGTACACTGCGAGAACAGCGGTATGATCGCAGCATTACAGGAAGAAGCAAAGGCAGCAGGAAAAATGGGTGTTTCCAGCCATCCAAAGACCAGACCGGCAGCTGCGGAAGCAGAGGCTATTGGAAGACTTTTGCGTCTGGCAGAAGTAGTAGATGTACCTGTTGTTGTAGTCCATTTAACATGTAAAGAGGGATATGATGTGATCGCACAGGCCCGCAAGAGAGGACAGAAGGTCTATGTGGAAACCTGTCCGCAGTATCTGCTTATGGATGACAGCCTTTATGAACTTCCTGGCTTTGAAAGTGCAAAATATGTATGTGCACCGCCTTTAAGGAAGAAAGAAGATCAGGACTGTTTGTGGAAAGGTCTGGCAGATGGCACCATCCAGACTGTTTCTACAGATCACTGCAGCTTTACCACAACACAGAAGAAATTAGGAGAAGGCGACTTTACCAAGATCCCAGGTGGTATGCCAGGTGCTGAGACAAGAGGAACTTTAGTTTATACTTATGGTGTAGATAAAGGGCGTATCACAAAAGAGGATATGTGCCGTGTTCTGTCAGAAAATCCTGCAAAACTCTATGGCCTATATCCAAGAAAGGGTGTGATCGCTCCTGGAAGTGATGCAGATCTTGTAATTATGCGTACAGGAGTAGAAGATGTGATCACAGCTAAAGATCAGGTTCAGAATGTGGATTATGCTCCATTTGAAGGTACAAAGGTGACCGGAAGAGTGGAAAGTGTGTTCTTACGCGGACTTCAGGCTGTAAAAGATGGAAAAGTGGTAGAAGAGAAGAAGGGCGAATTCCTGAAGAGAGGAAAATACGCTCTGTAAAATAGGATTAAGTAAAAAACGGATCTGGCAGTTAACTGATGCAGCTGCCAGATCCGTTTTTTATGTATATAAAAAGGTATTTTATGTAAATGGTGTGCACTTGCGAGAATTTATCTCACTTTTGTAAAAATTCCCCGCAAGTCATAGATCGCATGCTGTGGACATTTTACAGCACACATTCCGCAGCTTAAGCAGGAAGCTTCGTCGATCACTGCACAGTTGTCTTCTACATGGATCGCACTGGCAGTACAGGTTTTTTCACAGATGCCGCAGCCGATGCAGCTGACAGAACAGACAGTTCTGGCATCTTTGCCTTTATCTTTGTTGGAGCATTTAACAACAATGGTATTGGCACAGTCATGTAAATGGATGATATGCTGAGGGCATTCTCTCACACATCGTCCGCAGGCGATGCATTTTTCTTCATCTACTTCTGCAATACCGTGTTCATTCAGATGGATAGCACCGAATTTACAGCTTTCCACGCATTTTCCGCAGGCAATACAGCCATAGGAACAGCTGGAGCCTTCTGTTACATGACAGCCGCCATTGCAGGCTACAAAAGCAGAACGATATGGAAATTTCTTTTTAACAGCCATGATTAGAATCTCCTTTCATAAGGTGTTCCTGAAATTGGAAGACTGAAGCGGCGTTCTCCGTCACAGCGATAGTAAGCGTCTGTAATAGCAGGAGCAGTAGGGATAGAAGTGATCTCTCCGATACCGATAGCTCCGCAGGCCACATTCAGACCAGGTTTGTCAACAACAATAGCTTCGATCTCAGGTACTTCATGGGCACGGAAGAGACCTAAAGAACCATATTTTTCAATTGGTTTGCAGTTATCATCAATTGGATAGCGCTCTCTTAAGGCATATCCCATAGACATAACTACACCGCCTTCAATCTGACCTTCGCAGGACAATGGATTTACAGCTTTACCTACATCGTGGGCAGCAACTAATTTTTCAATCTTTTTGGTCTTTGGATCAACAATACACATCTGTGTAGCGTAACCGTAAGCTACGTGAGATACCGGATTAGGAACATCAGCACCTAATGGATCAGTTTTTGCAAGATATTCGCCATAGAATACCTGGCCCTTAAGATCGTCTAAGGAATGATGTTCGCTGGCATTTTTAGCTTCCATTACTTTCTCGCAGGCACGGCGGCAAGCTTCACCTGTAACTAAAGTCTGGCGGGAACCGGAAGTATCACCGGAATCAGGTGCGATCCAAGTATTGCTCCGCTCATAAACGATATGGTCTCTTGTCAGGTCTGTGTTGGTAACTACCATCTGTACCAGAACTGTACCAAGTCCCTGGCCAATGCAGGAAGCACCGGTATAAATGTGCAGTTTTGCATCATCCTCTACGATCAGTTTTACACGGCCCCAGTCAGGGATACCAACGCCTACGCCGGCATTTTTCATAGCGCAGGCAAGACCAACTGCTTTTCCAGCAGCTACAGCAGCATCATATTCTTCTTTTACAGCATCCAGTGTTTCGACTAGTCCGGTGGAATTATCAACGATCTGTCCATTTGGAAGAACGCCGCCTGGACGGATGGCATTGCGGTAGCGGATCTCCCATGGAGTGATGCCAATCTCGTCAGCCATCATATTAAGAAGCGTTTCCACTGCAAAACAGGTCTGTGTTACGCCGAAACCGCGGAAAGCGCCGGCTGGCGGGTTGTTTGTATAATAAGCGGTTCCCTCGATCTCAAAGTTCTCATAAGCATAAGGACCTGCAGCATGGGTACATGCACGTTCCAGAACAGGACCGCCAAGAGAAGCAAAAGCGCCAGTATCAGAAGAAACTTTAGCTTTAACGCCCATGATCTTGCCGTTTTCATCACATCCCATAGTGAAGTCCATAACAAAGTGATGACGTTTTGGATGTACCAGAAGTGATTCAGCTCTTGTAAGACTTACTTTTACAGCGCGTCCTGTGCAGTAGGTCATCAGTGCTGCGTGATGCTGGACAGACATGTCCTCTTTGCCGCCGAAACCGCCTCCTACTAAAGCATTCTGGACTTTTACTTTCTTGCTTCCCAACATAAGGGAACATTCATGAAGCGTGGTGTGGGAAGACTGGTCAGTGGTGATCAGGAAAACATCGCCGTCACTATCCATATAGGAAACAGCACATTCCGGTTCTAGGAACGCATGCTCAGTCCATGGAGTTTCAAAATGATGGGAAATAACGTGTGCAGAATTTTTAATAGCTTCATCGGCGTTGCCGCGGCAGACATGCTTGTATGCCTGTACGTTGGAGGTTTCTTCATCATATACTAAAGGTGCGTTTTCAGCAGCAGCTTCTTCAATGTTATGGACAGCAGGGAGTACCTGGTATTCAACTTTTACCAGTTTCTTTGCTTTTTCAAGAGTATCTCTGTCTTCGGCAACTACCAGGGCAACGGCATCTCCAAGATAATGAGTCAGACCGCCTTCAGGGATCAGTGTATACTGGTCATGTTTTAAGTGGCCTACTTTATTTTCACCAGGAATATCTTTGGCAGTCAGGACTGCTACAACACCAGGAAGTGCCTTTGCTGCAGAAATATCAATAGAAAGCACACGGGCTCTGGGATATTTGCTTCGTACAGCTGATCCGTAGCACATATTGTCAAAGTAGAAGTCATCTGGATATTTTCCGTATCCTAAAACTTTTTCTTCTACGTCCAGGCGATGGACTCTGGAACCGATCTTCCAGTCATCGGTGCCGGCTTTGGGGATCACTCCATCACGCATGATCTTAGCTGCGAGGCGGATTGCGGCGATGATCTTTACATATCCGGTACAGCGGCAGTAGTTGTTGCGGATGGCATAGCGGATCTCGGCTTCATTAGGGTCTGGGTTCTTATCCAGCAGTGCTTTGGTACACATAACCATACCAGGGATACAGAAACCGCACTGTACAGCACCAGCTTCGCCGTAGGCATAAGTGTAAACTTTGGATTCCCAGTCAGTAAGGCCTTCCACTGTAATAATATTTCGGCCTTCTAAGGTGTCCGTGGTAGGAACACAGGCACGACAGGTCTCGCCGTCAATGATAACGGTACAGGCACCGCAGGCTCCCTGACTGCATCCGTCTTTTACAGAAGTCAGTTTCAGTTCATCACGCAGGAAACGTAACAGAGATTGCTTGCGTGTGGTTGTCACAGACTTGCCGTTTACAAAGAATGTAGACATATTTATAAATCTCCTTTCAAAATGGGAACAAATGAGTTGTTAAAACGAATAATAAACCGGTCATTTATACTTACATTTTACCATATAATAAACAAAAATCAATAACAATCTCAAAAAAATTTATGTATATACAAAAAAATTGTAAGCGCTCATTTTGAGGGAGAATAACGAAAATCCCCGATTCTTGAAGACAGGCGAAGTTATCTTCAGAAAACGGGGAGAATAAAATGGTAAATTATTTCTTTTTAGGATCAGGACGTTCTGCGCGGAGCTGGTCTGTCAGCTTCTCGATCATCTGCATTTTCATATAAACATCAAAGGAAAGCTCACAGATAAAAGAAAAAAGCTGAAGGTAATCCCGGTCGCTGTCTTCCACGGAAACATCTTTAAAAGTGTCCATGGCTTTTTCGAATTTAGAGGAAATATCTGCTTTAATAGAGGACATTTCTCCCTCTTCCAGTGTAAAAACTTCCCTGTAAATGTCTTCCAGGGAAAGACTGGAATCATGACTGGTAAAATGTTTCGCAGTAATAGGACGGAACAGTTCTTCAATATCCCGGAAAGATAACAGGCTCTTAAAATAGTAGATAAAGATCAGCATGAGCATGTGTTCTTTGGAATATTTCTTTTTAACAGGTGGCGGGAGAAGATTGTTCTTGGCATAATTATTGATCATGGTCTTTGTAAGGACCTTGTCTTCTTCATACCGTCTGGTGTTCTTTAAATGTTCTTCCATAAAGGTTGTGACCTGATCCATATACAGGTCAATATTAGGGATCTCCTCCGGCTGCACGTGAGTCTGGCTGTTAAGATAGGCGAAAAGACCCTGAAGCCGTTCTTCATTTGTTTTCACTAAAAGTCACCTCGGTCTATGTTATGTTCTCCCGGAGTCTTTCCTGCACCTGCTTTTGTGGCTGACAAAAAATCTTTTCACAAATCAAGTACAGAAAGATTCCGGGAGAACATTGTTGTCATATTGCTATGTATATTATATAGTATTGAAAACTATATGACAAGTAAAAACGCCCTATTTACTATATTTTTTAGCAAACAAGGCGTTAAATGATACTGATTTGATACTATAAGTGCAGCTTTTCCAGCTGGTCAGCTACTTCACGGTGGCGGTTAGGGTAAAGGTGCCCGTAGATCTTATTGACCATATCTACAGTATCACCGATACGTTCCGCAATCAGGAGTGCGGGAAATCCCATGTTAATAAGCAATGATACATGACTATGCCGGAGATCATGAACACGGATTCTTTTTATCTCTGTGGCTGCGGATCCTTTCGTAATAGCGGTACGTAGCCTGATCGGTGTTACAGGTTGAAAGATTCGGTCAGTTGGTTCCGGTGAATAGATTTTCTGCAGTAGATCCTGAAGCTCTCCAACCAGGAAGTCCGGTATAGTAATAACACGCTTGCTATTGTCAGACTTAGGATCTGTGATAATGTCTGTCCGGTCGTATCTGTGATAGGTTCCGCAGATGTTTATAGACTTCTTTGCTGCGTCAAAGTCCTTGATCTGCAGGGCCAGCAGCTCCCCGCAGCGCATACCGGTGTAAAAAAGGACCTGAAAGGCAGCGTGCATAATAGGATCTATGACAGTTGGTAAGAACTTCTGATATTCTTCCAGCGTCCAGAATGTCAGGCTGCGCCCTGGTTTGCCAATCAGGGGAACGGTACGGCAAGGATTAGACGGTAAATTATAATAGCGTACTGCAAAGTTGAAGATCGTTGACAGGTAACAGTTTGCTACATATTGCGTATGCGGTGCCAGGCCATGCTTTTTTATTTCTCCCTGCCAGCGCCGGACATCTGCGGGCGTGATCTGATCTAACCGGAGTTTTTCCCAGAAGGGCAGAACATGACGCCGAACCAATGACAAGTGTGTTCTGTAAGTTGACTCCCTGGCGTGTTCTTTTAAGTCAGTTGCGTATAACTCATACAGTGTTTTAAAGGTCATATCCGGGCAGCCCTGGAGCCGTGTAAGAAAGTCCTGTTCCCATTCCTTGGCTGTTCGTTGGAGCTTGAAGCCCCGTTTTAGCTTCTGCTTGCGTGTTCCGGTATAGTCTGTATAGTAAAATTTGCAGTACCAGGTACCTGTTTTTTCATCCTTATAGGTAGGCATATCTTTTTTTCTCCCTTCAATCAGCTGGCGGGCATGAAATGAAAGGGAAGTATATAAATTTACTCATTTCTGAGTAAAAGTTGCTTATTACAACTTTTTAGTTTTATTGACATCTGGGGCCTGAGTGGGGCCGAAATCAATATTGAACATTTAAAGAGTTATTTTCATATTGTTTAAGTTTATCATTTAACCAAAGCGTATATAAGTGATTGTCAATGATACCTTCGTTAAATAAGTCGTACATTTTTTGCCATTCATTAAAGAAAGCACTAATAATTGGATTATCGGTTTTTAAAATGCCGTATGCAGGATCATTATTACGGGGCTCAACAAAAACGACCTCCCATTTGTCAAATTCCATTTCTGTATTACTTAATTTAATTATCAGTCTTAATAAATCGGCATAAGTAGTAGGGTGATCGTCAATGCTCATTTTGGAACTTAAACCACAAAGCCAATCAATGGAAATTCCAAAAGTATCGGCAATACGTTTTACAACGCCTATAGATGGATTTTTAATATTATTTTCATAGGCCGATAATGCAGCGGCAGTAATTCCAATTTGTTCAGCAAAATCTTTTTGAGTAATTTTCATTTTAGTACGGTATTCTTTTAATCTATCAGCAAAAAGTTGCAACTCTAAATCTCCCATATAATCCTCCTTTAATATATAAGTTGATTATATGATAAAAGTAACATTAAGTCAAATAAAACAACCATAGATAAACTAAAATATAAATAAGATAAACAAAAGTAATTGACATAAACAATAAGATATACTATAGTTAATTTATAAACCAAAACGAAAGGAGGTTATCGAATGAAAGTCAAGGTTGAAAATATCAATGTTTTAATGGCGAAAAACATCATGAACCCTTATGAATTATGTGCAAAGGCTGGCGTTAGTTATCAAACATGTAGAAATTTGTTTAAAAGAGGCACATGCAAACCAGCTACGGCCGGGCGCATTGCAAAGGCTTTGGGCGTTGATGTAACAGAAATCATTGAACAGTAATTAAAAAGTGCTGGCGGGCATGAAATGGGCGGGAAGCCCAACTAATTACAGGAAGGAGCAAAAATTATGGGACAATTTCTTACAGCGGAAGAAGTCGGCGAAATTATGGGCTATTCCGCAAGTCACAGCTATTCGATCATCAGAGAATTAAACTCTGAGCTGAAAGCCAAGGGCTACATAATACGAAACGGAAGGATCCCGCGTAAGTATTTCTTTGAGCGTGTCGGTCTGGATCCGGAAGGAGCAGCAACGGACATCACAAAACAGATAACGGATTATACAAGGCTCTGCAAAGAGCTTTCAGAGCTGCCAGATAATGCGGAAAGTCCGGAGGCCTATGAACCTACCAGGAGACGCCGCCAGGAGCTTAGAGAGCAGATCGCAGCTAGTAAAAGGGAATTGGATGAGGTATTAAAGAATGACAGACAACAAAGAGCCAGACTTTAAGGAATGGGCTTTAAAATATGCGGCTTTAGGCTTTGCAGTATTTCCACTAAAGCCACATACAAAAGTGCCGGCAACACCGGACGGTTTCAAGAGTGCAACCACAGACGTAGAGCAAATAAAAAGCTGGTGGACTGCAGCACCCTACAACATAGGAATAGCAACCGGCGCAGCTTCAGGAAACTTGTTGGTTATTGATCTGGATGTGGACAGAGACAAAGGGAAAGACGGAAAACGGGCTGCAACGCAATGGCTGAAGAAGTATGGTAGAGACTTTCCAAAGACTGCAATAGCCAGGACGGGCAGAGGCGGCTTGCATATGATTTTCTATGGTAATGGCCGTAATAAAACAAACCTGCTGCCTGGTGTGGATGTGCGTGGAGAAGGTGGCTATATAGTAGCACCGCCAAGCATACACCCAAACGGCAATAGTTATCAATGGCTTACAGCATTACAGATTGCCGCAGCAGATGAGACAGTATATGACTTTATCAACCAAAGTGAAAGAAAAGCAAGGAATGCAGCGCCTAAAGGGGATGCAATACCGGAAGGGCAACGAACAAACGCACTGATCCGTGTAATTGGTTCTCTTAAGGCTAAAGGGCTGTCTAATGAGGCTATTGAGGCGGCAGTTACAGCAGAAAACAATAGTTGCTGTAAGCCACCATTGAAGGATCAGGAATTAATACACCAGGTATTCCCGGCGATTTACAGAGGATGGGAGACAGAACGGCCATACACTAAGGATTATTCAAAGCGTAAAAGCTGGAACAGCCAGCTACCAGAACATAATACAGAGCCGATCAGCCTTATGAACCTGGAAGAGACAGAAGAAAAGACACCGGAATGGTTAATATCAGGCTATATCCCTAAAAGGAAAATAACAGTCCTGGCTGGTGACGGTGGAGCCGGTAAGACAACCATATGGTGTGCAATAGCTGCAGCTGTAAGCAGCGGTCAGCCGTGTTTCTTGGATCAAGATAATCCCTTTCTGGATCAGGCAGAACCAGGGAAAGTGCTTTTCTTTTCTTCTGAGGACTCAGCAGAGTATACATTGAGAGGCAGGATCCGCAGAGCCGGGGGAAAACTTGGCAATGTATCGTATTTGGATCTTACAGACTCAAGGTTTTCAGAGATAAAGTTCAATGCGCCTCTGCTGGAAGAAATCATTGAGATATATAAGCCAACTTTAGTCATATTCGACCCTATACAAAGTTTTATACCGCCAGACGTTCAAATGGGGCAGCGTAACGCCATGAGAGCATGTTTAAATCCATTGGTTGGCTTGGGTGAGAAATATAACGTAACATTTCTCATAATTGTACATACCAACAAGCAAATGGGAGTATGGGGCCGAAAGCGAATAGCTGACAGCTCAGATATATGGGATGTTGCCCGTAGCGTGTTGATCGCTGGGGAAACAGGTGACAATGTGTTGCGATATGTCTCACAGGAAAAGTGCAATGACGCGCCGTTATCTCAAACGGTATTGTTCCGGTTGGATACTGGAAAGGTAGAGTTTGAAGGCTACACCGATAGAAAAGATAAGGACTTTGTGACGGCCACCCAAGCGGCTACATACCAGGCACCGGCCAGAGATACAGCCAAGGAGTTTATATTGGAGTATCTGAAGGACGGAGCCAAAGAGACGTCAGATCTTGATAAAGCTATGAAAGCTATGGGGATAAGTGATAAGACTTTACAGAGAGCAAAAACAGACCTGAAAACAGACGGCAAGCTGAAATACTTTAATAGGGGATTTGGACAAGACAAAAAATTTTATTGTAAGTTGTCTGGCACGGAGTGAAAACTTGGGTGAGTAAGATAAAAAATATAGTAATTATGCTGGTTTATCTTTATTCAGCCACCTTGGGGGAGTAAAGGAGTAAGATTTATTTACTCAGCCACCTGGGGGAGTAAGCAGAGACCGCATAAATAAAGGATTTGCGCTTTACTCGATCAAGTTTTTTGTGGGTATATGAAATATAGTATTTAAAATACAGAAAGGAAAAGGCAAATGAGTAGATTTATACAGTGTGGCTGCGGAAGGCTTGTCAATGTAGACAGCATTGCACGCGTAGAAGCAGGGCATAAAAGATATGATAATTGTACTATAATTACGAAAGACGGTGAATATTTAACAGCATCCAGTTATGCATATGATGAAGCAGAGGGGAAAAATCATATTGTTCAGCTCATTCCCGCTAATGGAAAATATCAAGTGTGTTATCGAGATGATAGCGGAAAAACTTGGGAGTATGATGTTGAATATTTTGCTGTATGTGCAAACGGAGAAGTTAGGCCCATGGAATGCGTAGACGGTTATTTTGATTTTTCCGACACTATGGGGAATTATATGGGGTTTAAACTTAAAGAGGAGGAAAAGAATAATGACATCAACAGCATTCAGAGACAGGAACAGAACGGCAAACACTAAGAATTATCGGGAGTGGTTGGAAGATCACCGAATCCTGGTCGAAATGACCGAGGCGGAGGGCTTCACCAGAGATCAGGCCGTGGAAATGGTAAAAGCATATTACCTGTACAGCATTGAAAGTAATATGGGTTGGTAACTAAAAGAAAAGGGGCCCTGTAAGATGCGCCAACACCCTACAGGGCAAGTTATAGCCGAAGCCATGAACCACATAACTATATTAGCATGGACCGGCGGAAAGGGAAAGACATGAAAATGTTGAATTTACAATACAGAATTGTAGCAGCCGAAAGCGAATTGTTACCGGATCACGGTTTTATTTGTCTGGTATATGCCCCAAAGGCAGACACGATTGTACTTAATGATGACTGTTCTTCACTGGATCAGGTCGTAGAGCTTATTGCTAATTATTTGGCCCTGGATATCAAAGAGCGGGAACATTTTCAGGCACAGCCGGATTATTCAAAACTGCGTGGGCTTATGCGTACCCTAGATCAGGTGGCAGAGATCCGCAGCAAGAAAAAAACAGTATAGAACGGCCTTTACATAGATTTTTAGATCAGTTTTGAACCGCTGGCCGCTGCGAGAGTGCGGCACACAGATAATTGATAGCCTGGCAGCCCTACCAGCTGCCAGACATGAAGCAAGGGCAAACCAAGAAAGGAGCAACATGATTAAGATTAAAGTTTCTTATGAACGTCCGGAAGAGCTTCGGAAGGTCTTGGAGAAGCTGCACCCGGATGTAAAAAGCTGGAAGGCTTCCAGGAATCAGAAAGGGCATTTTTTAAAGGCTTATATCATAATGGAATAATTGCGACGTCGCAAATAACAGGGGATCAGATATGCATAAAACGCAGACCTGCCCCCTGTTTTAGTGTACGTCTACGCCCCGGAAAACAGGCATAAACCCTTGTAAATGCTGGAAAATCCATTGCATACCCCCTGGCAATCTGGTATAATAAGCATAGGCAAACAGAATATTGCAAAGTACCCTCTGCGGTGTGCATAGCTGCAGGGAAGCCTTTGAAAGACAGGCGCGGGAATAGGATAGGTCAGAAATGGCTTTACCTGTTCCCGCGCTTTTTTTTGTGTGAGGAATATGGATGTTTCAGCGAGATATAGAAAATTGGTATAAATTTAATTTTGAAGGTGTTGGGCGTTATGGGGTACCGGCCTTATTACCGGAATACATAGAGACAAAATATTTTATTCCATTTAATTATGCAAAAAGTTGTAAAGATCCTGATCAATGCGGTGTTCATTTTTTTTTACATGATTATCAATTTAAAAGACTTTGGGATATGCCGGAAAGATACAAGGGTATGATGAGCCGTTTTTCATGTGTTTGCACGCCTGATTATAGCTTATATGTAGATATGCCCAAAGCAATGCAGATATATAATCATTATAAAAAACAGTGGATGGGTGCATACTGGCAGGCCTGGGGATTGCATGTAATACCAACAGTATCATGGAGTGATGAAGAAAGTTTAGAATGGTGTTTTGATGGGATCCCTGAGAGAGCAGCAGTTGCGGTAAGCAGTGTGGGCTGTATGAAAGATGAAAAAAGTCGCAAGAGATTTGTGGGAGGATATCAGGTAATGATTGATAGGATCAAACCGGATCAGATTTTATTTTATGGAACGGTACCCAAGAATATTGGGGGACCAATAATTCAGGTTGAGAGCTATCAGGAACGTTTTAAGAAAACGAGGGAAATGTAATGGGCGGACGTGGAGGATCTAGTGGTAAAGCTGTTGGGGCAACCGGAGGTAGCTCTAGAGGTGTAGGTGCTTCTAAGGGCTCATCTGGTGCTAAAATGGGCGGTGCCGGTGGTGTAGGTACTCAAACTAATTCATACACACGACCCAAAACTTCAATTAGTAAGATGAGCGATAAAAAGCTTAGATCAGAATTGGAGAAGGCAGCGGGTAATTACTATGCAAGTGGTAAAAGTGGGATTTCTTTCAGTAAGCATGATCCATATCAGGTAGCCGCAACGTTGGCAAGTCAGAAAATGAGCCGTTCCAGAATGGAAAAAGAATATAAAAGTATTCTAAAGCGATTAAACAAATAAAATAAAAGGTTATAGAAAGGAAGATAAATCATATGTCCAAAAAAGAACAGTTAATTGAAAATTTAAAGGGATTTAAAGCAGTATATGAAAATATGCAGGAAGAAAAAAGAACGATCGAGGCAGATCCTAATTATACTCCGGAAGGGAAATTTAATGCTATTAATGGGCTTATGGAGAAATATGCGCCAACTGTTCAGAAATACCATGATACTGCAAACCAGATCATTGAAAGCGGAATTGTAGCATTAAATAAAGCCTGGAGCGAACAGATTACAGCCCGCCTTACCGATATTGGTTATCAAATGGGGTTGCAGAATACTCTGGAAATGTTTAAAAACGATCTGATAAATCGGCCAGAAGATGCAGCCGCAATTATTGAGGTATATCGTAGAGATTTTCCTACAGCATTAGAACTGATTAAAAAAGCAGCATTGCAGGGAAAAGAGGAAAAAACCAGAGGATATGCTTCTTTGATCCCACCAGATAACCGAGAGCATAATATTAAGCTTTTAAGACAGTTAAATGGGAATGTGGACAAATATATTACCATTAATGCTGTAGCTACCGCGTCAAAGGCGTGGAATAGTTTTAATCAGGGTTTGACTGGTGTATCGGCAAGTATGGACAGTATGGTAGAATTTTGTGAGAAGCGTTTAAATGATGATTTGTCTTTAAGTAATTAAGTATCGACGCCCCAGACGTCCTGTGCGGATGATCTGGGGCGTTTTGAAAGGAATATATGGACCGTTTGGAAAGATTAACAGTAAAGGCCAAGGAACTGAAAGAGCCACGCTTGAAGCCGTGGGAAAGGGTCTTGAAAGAGAGCCCATATACCGGGAAAAGCGCAGCGAATCTATTAGAGCTGCTATGCTTGCCCCGGGATGACTGGCGCCAGATCGCCCAGGCTTTAACCTGTAACGCTGCGGAGCTATGGAAGGGAGGCGGATAGGATGTCTCAGATCAGACTTAAGACCAAGACAGCTACAGAAGTCCGACGTACATTGTCCAGGGTCATGAATATGGTTGTAAATGGAGAAATGGACAACAAGACAGCCAACACCATTATACTGGGCTGTAATGCGGTCCTGTCTGCGATCCGGACGGACGAACAGCAGCACCGGATCAATGAACTGGAAAAGATACTGGAAGAAGTTACCGCAAATCAGAAAGGAAAATAGCATGGAATTAATCATAAAGCTACTTGTGATCACAGCAGGAGCCTTCCTGGGCCACTGGATTGCAAGGAAGTTAGATAAATGATCAGGGAGGCAACAGGCAATGACAAATGAGCAGCTGGCGGCCAGAATCCGGGCTGGTGAGAACGTAGGTAACAATATGGCTATCCTGTATGACCAGGTAAAGGATTTTATCCACGCTATGGCTTATAAGTACCATGGTCAGGGAGAACTGGAAGATCTGGAACAGGAGGGATTTTTAGCGCTGTATGATGCAATAGATCACTATGAAGCAGACCAGAGTGTTAAGTTCCTCACCTATGCAAGCCACTGGATCCGGCAGAGGATGCAGAAGTATATACAGAACACCGGAAGCCCTCTGCGCTTGTCTGCGGGCCGCCAGGAGGCTATCAGAAAATACCGGAAGTTCTGCACAGAGTTCCAGACAGAACAGGGCTGCAAGCCCACAGAAGCCGAATTATGCCGCTCTTTATGGCTTACCCTGGAACAGTTAAGGGAAATACAGTATGACGCTTGTATGACTGCGGTGAAGAGCCTGGACGCACCTATAAAGGGAGCAGAAGGGGAAGAAGATACCACACTGGGAGAACTGGCGGCCTCTGCCGCGGATCCATGTGAGGAGCTGCTTGACCGCCTGGAACAGGAAGAACTTTGCTCTGTCTTATGGCAGTGTGTGGACAGTCTGCCAGGGAAGCAACCGGATGTGATCCGCAGCCGGTACAAAGATAACATGACCATGAAACAATGCGGGCAGTTCTGTGGGATCAGTGAGGCAGAGGTTAGGAAGCAGCAGTTAAAAGCCCTCAGGAGCCTCAGGAGCGGGGAGAACGCAAAGAAGCTCCGTCCGTTCCTTTCGGAAGATGCCTGGATCTATAGTGGCGCTCTGATCGGGAATGGTGTGGAACGGTTTAACCATACCTGGACAAGCTCAACGGAGCGAGTGGCGTTGGGACTGTAAAATAAATAAGAGAAGCTAAAACGCACCCGAGATTCTTTAGTCGTGGATCGGGTGCGTTTCTTTGTTTTCTGATACTGAAATGATACTAAGAAAAAGAATAGAAAATAAATTAGACCATAGTTAATGAAGAAAAGCCATAAAAACATAAGAAAAACAGGCGGTAATACAGTTAATAATTGCTTCATGCATATAGTATTGAAAACTATATGACAAGAGAAAACAGATGATTTCCTGAGGGTATTTAAGAAAAATGAGGATATATGGGTCTGCAGCTACAGAAAAGTTAAAATATTAAAAGAAAGTAAAAACGAATAAAGAACTGAAAGAATAATAAAATAAATAGAATAAAATACACAAAACAAACAAAATACACAAAAAACAAATGCATAAAATGCACAAGAATTATTTGACATATACAGGGAATGATGTTATAATTCATACAACAATACTTCTGATAATATTATAAATAATATTATAAATAATATGTAAAAAGCGTATCGATGGCAAAAAAGCGAACTGTTTATTTTAAGCCCCTGATGTGCAGATCATTAGAGTGACCGGGGGCGCAGGGGGATGTTATTTTTTGCATACTTGCAAAGATTTACTGGACATGGAATGATATAAAGGCTATGATGAATATGTAGTTTTGGTAAACAGGGAAATTTATTAAACCGCATTTTTTCTGAAAAGCAGTAGAAGCTGCCAGAGAATAAATTTATGAAAAAGATTGTTCTCCCGGGATCTTTCTGCAAAGTCTCACAGATCAGGCACAGGGAGATTTTGGAGAACATCAGATAAAAAGGAGGAAACAACATGAAGAAAAGAACAATGGTAATGGCATTGACTGCAGTTGCAGTAGCAGGAGCGCTGACAGCCTGTGGCGGCGGCACAAAGGATAATAGCGGTGCTGCAGCTGACACAAAGGCAGCTGAGTCCAAGGAAGCAGGTAAGACAGAGGAAACCAGCGCGGAAGCTTCTGAGGAAAAGAAAGTATTCCCGGCTGGTACTGTAACTGTATACGCAATGGGAAATCCGCAGTACAGACAGCAGTGGTTTGAAACCTGGCTGGATAATCACAGAGATATTGCTCCGGATGTTAAGATTGAATTTGTACAGACAAAAGGCACTGCCGATATCCGTGAGAAGATCACTATGACTGCGCTTTCTGGTGCTACCGATGATCTTCCAGATGCAGCTATGTTAGACCCGGTTACTATTCAGGATCTTTCAAAAGCAGGCTTATTAAAGGATGAAACAGAATATCTGACCCCACTCCTTGACAAAATGGTAGACGGGGCAACCGCAGATGCTACTATCGGTGGTCATATTTATGCGCTTCCTGATTCTGTAAGACCTCAGGTTCTGTTCTATAACAAGGCTATTTTTGATGAGTACGGCATTGATCCGGAGATGATGAAGACCATGGACGGCTACATCGAAGCAGGACGTCAGTTAAAGGAAAAGAGCAACGGAGAAGTTTACTTATCCTATATTGATCCAACCAGCAAGACCTGGAGATATTGGGGACGCCGTGGTTTAATGCCATCTGCAGGCGCAAGGATCTGGGATGAGAACGGCGAAGTTGTGATCGGTTCTGATGAAGGAACCAAGAAAGCATTAGGTGCCTTGGATACTATGAATACAGAAGGACTTCTGTTAAAGACAACTATTATGGAACCTGCTCTGTATGACGCAATCAACAAAAAGCAGGTTGCAACTTTCTGTATCGGCGCTTTCTGGGATGAATTCATGCGTAAGAACTGCGAAGCTACCAAGGGCGACTGGAGAGTTATGTCTGCACCTGAATTTGAAGGCGTAAATAAAGCAGGTGCTCCTGTTTCACAGTACATGGCCATCATTGAAAAGGGTGACAATCCATATTCTGAACTGTTCCGTATGATGTGGTATGATTTTACCTTTGATGGAGAAGCAAAAGAAGAGTGGGTTAAGTCTATGGAAGCACAGAATGCTCCTTATTCCAACCCAGTTTCCAAAGAACTGTTACAGTCTGATTTCTGGAAAGAACCATCTGAGTTTTATGGTGGAATGTCCTTCCGTGAAATGGAAGGCAAGTGCCTGGAAAATGGTGCAGAGAACCTGGTTGTAACTCCACAGGATGCAGAGGCAGATGAGATCATTTCTGCAGAATTAGAGAATTACGTTGCAGGTAACCAGACCATGGATGAAGCGATTGCAAACATGGACAAGAACTTAAAAGCTAAGATCGGAAAAGCTGAGATCGTTCAGTAATCCAGAAGATTATTTATAAGCAGCCAGGCGGTTTACTTACAGAAGACCGCCTGGTGTTATTGAAGGAGGAGGTAGAGCATGCTTAAGACACTGAAAAAGTATAAGGCTCCCTATCTGTTTATTTTGCCCTTTTTTATCCTGTTTTTCGTATTTCAGCTGGTTCCTACCATCTGGACATTCTATATCAGCTTTACTGACTGGAAAGGAATAGGAGATCCGCAGTTTAGTGGTCTGGGCAATTACAAAAAAATGATGGTTGACAACATGTTCTGGGAGTCCCTGGGAAATACAGTTGTTTATTGGCTGACCGGCCTCGTCTTTATTTTATTCTGCGCACTGCTGATCGCGTGTCTGTTAAACAGCCGTTTTTTAAAAAGCAACAGTGCAAGGGCGTTTTTTAAAACAGCGACATTCCTGCCTAATATCTGCGCAGCAATCGCTATGGGACTTATTTTCCGCATGCTGTTTGATGAAAATGTTGGTTTATTTAATGAACTGCTTACCATGTTTGGTGGCAGCAAGATCCCGTGGCTTACAAGTACCACATATTCTAAGGTCCCGGTCATTATGTTAAATGTATGGAGATATACTCCATGGTTTACCATGATCTTATTATCAGGCCTTTTAAATATTTCAAAGGACTATTATGAGGCAGCAACTGTGGACGGCGCAAATGGTATCCAGCAGTTCTGGTATATTACACTGCCTTCTTTAAAAAATATCTTATTCTTCTGTTCAGTGACCTTAACGGTAGATATGTGGAAGCTGTTTAATGAGTCATATATCCTTCCGGGTCCTGGTACATCCAATACATCCCTGTTCCAGTATATGTACGAATCTGGTTTCAATGTATTTAACATGGGATATGCATCTGCTATTGGCGTAGTGTTGATCCTGATCCTGATCGTTATTTCTGTGATCCAGTTTATCGTACGCCATAAGCAGGGAGAAATTTAGGAAAGGAGAACTGACATGAATCATAAAAAAGCAATGTCTTCTGTGATCACATATGGGGTATTGGTGCTGATCACCATCATATGTCTGTTCCCTATTGTGTGGATGTGCCTGATCTCTATTAAAGATACTTCTGAAAGTATTACAGGCTTTAACTCAATTCTTGTAACCCATCCTACATTGGGCAATTTCAAGCGGTTGTTTGAAATGATCCCTGTAGGCCAGAATACATTTAACAGTGTATTTACTACCATTATGGGTACTGTAACATCTTTGTTTTTCTGCGCACTGGCTGGTTTTGCTTTTGCGAAGTATAAATTTCCGGGAAAAACAGTTTTATTCTATTTTGTAATTGCTACTATGTTAGTGCCTCCGGAAGTTGGTTCTGTACCGCTGTTTATCATTATGAAAAAAGTGGGATTGATCAACAGCCTCTGGTCACTGATCATTCCGAGAATAGCCACAGCCGTTGGTATATTCTACATGAACCAGTATATCACAGATGTGCCGGATGAACTGGTAGAGGCGGCAAGAATCGATGGCTGCAGTGATTTTGGCATTTTCATGAAGGTTATTCTCCCGGTTATCAAGCCTGCTATGGCTTCCTGGGGTGCAATTACACTGATCGCAAGATGGAACGACTTCTTTTGGCCATTACTTTATTTAAGAAAACAGGCAAAATACACACTGATGGTAACCATTTCCCTGCTGCCGGTCAGTGAAGGTTTATCTACTCCATGGCCTGTTATCCTTGCAGGTACAACATTAGTCATCATTCCTATTATTGTACTGTATCTGATTCTGGAGCGTTTCCAGAAGGCTGGTATGATGGAAGGCGCTGTAAAGGGTTAAGCAGGTTAAATTTTGACCCTGGTATCTCAGAAATATTAAAATCAAAAAGCCATGTTTCAGACTGCATAAAAATGCCTGGAATATGGCTTTTGTAGTACATGGCTCTGAAAAGGCACAGACAGCTGGTTTAGTAAGTCTGCTTGCGGGATTTATAGGTCTATGGTAAAATGAGCCCAGAGAAAAACAAGTGATACTAAAGGCGGTACAAAAAATATGAGCATTTATGATACATTAAATCCAAAACAGAAGGAGGCAGTCTTACATACAGATGGCCCCCTTCTTATACTGGCGGGCGCCGGTTCTGGAAAAACAAGAGTCCTGACTCACAGGATCGCTTACCTGATCGATGAATGCGGGGTGAATCCATGGAATATCATGGCTATCACCTTTACCAACAAAGCAGCAGGTGAAATGCGGGAACGTGTGGATAACCTGGTTGGTTTTGGGGCAGAAAGTATATGGGTCAGCACTTTTCATTCTTCCTGTGTGCGTATTCTGCGCCGCCATATTGAAAACCTGGGATATACTACCAGCTTTTCCATTTATGACAGTGATGACCAGAAAACCCTGATGCGCCAGGTTTTTAAGACACTGGATATTGATACAAAGCAGTTTAAAGAAAGGTCTGTTCTGGCAGCTATTTCTTCTGCCAAGGATAAGCTGATCCCCCCGGAGGAGTTTTTATTAAATGCAGGGGGAGATTTCAGGGAAAAGAAGACCGGGGAGATTTATAAAGAATATCAGAAGCAGTTAAAGAAGAATAATGCTCTTGATTTTGATGATCTGATCGTAAAGACTGTGGAACTGTTCCAGAATAACCCGCAGATACTGGATTATTATCAGGAACGTTTCAGGTATATTATGGTAGATGAGTACCAGGATACCAATATGGCACAGTTTAAGCTGGTAAGTCTTCTGGCTTCCAAGTACCGTAATCTCTGCGTAGTGGGTGATGATGATCAGTCTATCTACAGGTTCAGAGGTGCGGATATCCAGAATATATTAAGCTTTGAAAATACATTCCCGGGAACCATGGTGATCAAGCTGGAACAGAATTACCGTTCTACACAGAATATCCTTGATGCAGCCAACGAGGTGATCCGTCATAATTTTGGACGTAAGGATAAGACACTTTGGACTGCCAACGGCGAAGGGGATAAGATTTTATTTAAACAGTTTGACACGGCAAAGGATGAGGCGGATTTTGTAGTGCGCCAGATCCGTGACAGCGGATATTCCTATCAGGATCAGGCAGTGCTTTACAGGACCAATGCACAGTCGCGATTGCTAGAAGAGCGGTGTATTTTCTACAATGTCCCGTACAGACTGGTAGGGGGAGTGAATTTCTATCAGCGAAAAGAGATCAAAGATATTTTGGCATATTTAAAGACGATTGCCAATGGTGTGGATGATCTGTCTGTGATCCGTATTATCAATGTGTCAAAGCGTGGGATCGGAGCTACTACTATTGGAAGAGTGACTGCCTTTGCATCTGAACATAATATGAGCTTTTATGATACATTAAAAGAGGCAAAACAGATCCCTGGTATTGGCAAAGCAGCAGAAAAGATCAGCCGTTTTATTGCCCAGATGGAAGTCTTCAGGGCAATGGCTTATTCAGAGGAATATTCTATGAAAGACCTGATCGACCATATTCTGGAAGATACAGGCTATGAAGAAGAACTTCAGGAAGAGGGAGAGATCGAAGCCCAGACACGCCTGGAGAATATTGAAGAATTGATCAACAAGGCAGCTGCCTATGAAGAAGACAGCGAACATCCGACGCTGGATGAATTTCTGGAGCAGGTTGCGCTGGTTGCGGACATTGATAATGTAGATGATACAGAGGACAGAGTAACATTAATGACTCTTCACAGTGCCAAGGGACTGGAATTTCCAAAGGTGTATCTGGTAGGCATGGAAGATGGTCTGTTTCCGGGAATGATGTCTATTATGTCAGATGATAAGACAGAAATGGAAGAAGAGCGCAGGCTTTGTTATGTAGGTATCACCCGCGCAAAGAAAGAGCTGGTCCTCACAGCAGCCAGACAGCGTATGATAAACGGAGAGACCAGGTGGTCCAAGCCAAGCCGTTTTATTAACGAAATCCCGCCAAATCTTCTGGATACAGATAAATTGCAGCCAGCTTTTGGAAAGAGCAAACAGGATGATCCAGGCGATTTTGGTCTTCCCTGGGATCAGGGCAGTAAAAGTGGTGTGAGCCAGTTTGGGATGGGGTATAATGCCTACGCTTCCAAAACAACATCACCGTCAGGAAACAGTGGAGCAGGTTACAAAAACGCTAAAAACTCTGGGATAGGCGGCTTTGGCAGCAGTATGCAAAGCTTAGAGCCAAAGAAAAAACCAGGCTTTGGAAAGACATTTACAGTTCAAAAAGCAGCATCTCTTGCTTATAAAGAAGGAGATCGGGTAAAACATGCAAAATTCGGCGAAGGAACCGTAAAAGAGATCGTAGACGGGGCCAGAGATTACGAAGTTACAGTAGAGTTTGACAAGGGCGGCCAGAAAAAAATGTTAGCTGGTTTTGCAAAGCTGGAATGTATCTGAAAATAGTAGTAAAAAAGAAACTTCTGTGATATACTGAGTACAAAGAAAAAACAAGCGTCACCCCAAGTGACATTTACCAATGATCTAAAAAGATAATAAATGCAGAAAGGATGGACCTGCTATGAACAGATTTGACAGAGAAAGATGGGATACCATGGGAAAAGAGGCTTTAAGCCGTGTAGAAGAACTGATGAATACCAGCCGTATCAATGATCTGATCCACAAGAGAGAAGAAGATGAAAAGAAGAAAAACTGTATCCTCTGGGTACTGGCTATTATTGGCGCAGTAGCAGCAGTTGCAGGTATTGCATATGCAGTATACCGTTTCTTTACTCCGGATTATCTGGAAGATTTTGAAGATGATTTCGATGACGACTTCGACGATGATTTCTTTGAGGATGAAAAAGCAGAAGAGAAGAAAAGCGAAAAGAAAGAAGAGAAGGCTGAGGAAAAGGCTGAATAATTAAGAAAGAAGCCGTAACAGGTTTGAAAGCTTATGATTTAAAAAGCGTGTCTCATATAACAGGGACACGCTTTTATTGGGTATAGATCATAGGTTGCCATCCAGCCACTTTTATGATACATAAGTGATAGATATAGATAAAAGATAGAAAACAAAAACAAGGAGCAAAAACGTGAAAAAAGGCGAGATTTATGAAGCAGTTGTAGAAAAGATAGAATTTCCTAATAAAGGTATTCTTCATGTAGAAGAGGAAAAAGTGATCGTAAAAAATGCCATTCCAGGGCAGAAGGTACGGTTTGTGATCAACAAAAAGAGAAATGGAAAATGTGAAGGACGGCTTTTAGAGGTTCTTGAAGCATCACCATTAGAGCAAAGCGAAGACGCCTGTCCACATTTTGGCGTATGTGGCGGCTGTCTGTACCAGAGTCTTCCGTATGAAGAGCAGTTAAAGATAAAAGAAGAACAGATCAAGGCACTTTTAGACAGTGTGTGCAAGTCTTATGAGTTTGAAGGCATCAAAGGAAGTCCTATTTCTGATGGTTACAGAAACAAAATGGAATTTTCTTTTGGTGATGAATATAAAGGAGGTCCCCTGGCACTTGGAATGCACAAAAGAGGCAGTTTTTATGATATTGTAAATACTCCACAGTGTCAGATTGTTCATGAAGATTTCAGGAAAATATTAACGGCTACCTTAGAATATTTTACAGAAAAAGGTATGGGATATTACAGAAAGCTACAGCATGAAGGATATTTAAGACATTTGCTGGTACGCAGGGCTGTAAAAACAGGTGAGATTTTAGTAGCACTGGTAACTTCAGGTCAGACAGGCGCAGCAGGAATGCCGGAGTCCTTAGAAGCAGAAAAGGTATTATTGGAAGAATGGAAGGAAACGCTGTTAGCCCTTAAAATGGAAGGAAGCTTTGCAGGCATCCTTCATATCCGCAATGATACGCTGGCAGATGTGGTACAGAGTGACGAGACTACCGTTCTCTATGGAAAAGGTTATTTCTATGAAGAACTCTTAGGCTTAAAATTCCAGATCACCCCATTTTCCTTCTTCCAGACCAATTCCCTGGGAGCAGAGGTGCTTTACGAGACAGCAAGAGGCTATGTAGGAGAAACAAAAGATAAAGTGGTTTTTGATCTATACAGCGGAACAGGAACCATTTCCCAGATCATTGCTCCGGTGGCAAAGAAAGTAGTAGGTGTGGAGATCGTAGAAGAGGCAGTAGGCGCAGCAAAGGAAAATGCAGAGGCAAACGGTCTTCATAACTGTGAATTCATTGCCGGAGACGTATTAAAAGTTATTGATGAGATAACGGAGAAGCCGGATCTGATCATTTTAGACCCGCCAAGAGACGGCATCCATCCAAAGGCGTTAGACCGTATTATCAATTTTGGTGTAGATTATCTGGTATATATTTCCTGTAAACCCACAAGTCTGGTAAGAGACCTGGTGATCTTACAGGAAAGAGGTTATAAGCTGGAAAGGGCAGTAGCTGTTGATATGTTTCCGGCAACTGCAAACTGTGAAACAATAGCCAAGCTGGTCCGCATAAAATAAGGGCTTTCGGGCACTTTGGGTGACTACGAAAGTGCCCTTGACTACGATTTGACAACGCTTTTTTCAGATGTTGTCAAAGGCTTACAGCTTTTTCAAAAATCTCTACGCTTCGTCCTGCCATTTTTTCGGTGGCGTGGGTGTAGATCTGCAAGGTGGTGTTGATGTCAGCATGTCCAAGACGCATTTGGACATCCTTGATATCAGCACCATTTTCTATTAGGAGAGTGGCGTGTGTATGTCTGAGAGAGTGATAATCAAATGCCATTTTCAGTTCATGGTGGATAACTCTAGCGCAATATTTAAAAGAATCAGGAGAGAGAAATTCACCATTTTCCCGGACGCATAAAAAATCAATACGTGGAAGTGTACAGCTGATGCTGTGTTCAACCGATATAATGCGCTGGATCGTATTTCCTTTCTCATCTGTCTCAGGTTTTAAATAGTGATCAGTATAATATTCCCCATATAACAGGCAGTCTTTTTTCTGTTTAATGCGTGCATGTTTTAATGCCTGATAGAGAGTATCTCCAAATTTAATCGTGCGGATAGAATTTTTTGTTTTTGGAGTGCCAAAATACCAGGCCGATTTTTCTTCTTTTTTTCCTTTTTGTTCCAGTACTTTTCGTACGTCAACACCATAGTTACGTTTTACAACAGTCTTCTTTACGGACAATGTCCGGTTCTCCATATCGATATCATCCCAGCAAAGAGCAAAGGCTTCGCTGATCCGCAGACCGGTATAGTATCCGATCATGAGAGGCAAGTAGAAATTATTATCTTCCGGGAAGCGCTCCAGGATTTTTTTAAATTCATCAGGACGGATAATATATCGTTCTTTTGGGACCTTTTCGAACTTTGGCAGTTTTACTCGGCTGCATGGATTTTCACGGACATATTGCAGAGGCTCTATGGCATATTCATAGGCTGCGGACAATACCCGTAAAATCCCAAGGACAGAAGATTTTGCAAGTCCGTCAATTTTTAACTGGTTCACATATTCTTGGATAGTAGCAGTCGTGAGAGATTTTAGACGGTATTGGCCGAATCGTGGTTTTAGCCGGTTTTCTACAATATAGAGATAACCCAGCTGTGTATTATATTTTAAATTAACTCTGCAATAGTTCTCAAACCAATAATCCAGATAATCTGATACACTTATTTCAGTAGGTGTGAAAGCTTGTCCGGATGTGTTGTATTCATTGAGAGCCTGAGTACCTGCGGCAAGAGCTTCGGCCTTTGTGCGAAATCCCCCTTTTGAGATAGATCTTCTTTTTCCGTCAACAGGTGCAGCTTCAAAACTGTATTGCCATGTTGAACCTCGTTTCCGTGTTCTTAACTGTCCCATATATCATTCTCCTTTCATTTGCGATGTCGCAATTATAAATCTCTGGTTTTGAGGGTAAAAATGAGTACAAAAAAGACGCCCCTTGCGCAGACGTCCTGGAGATGATATAATTCAGGTGTTGAGACTGATTATATCTTTCCGGGTGTCCGGCAAGAGAAAATCTATGTAAGAGGCCGTTCCTGTTGGCGCAGGGGCGGTCTTTTACTATTTAAGTCGCTTTTGCTGTTCACGTTCGAGCTGCTGAATACTTTTTTCTGGTGTAGGAAGATCTTCAGGCATAGTGCCACCAAGATCGGCGATTGTTTGGCGTACTTTTTTTCCTACGTCAAAGTGCGTTTTGTTGGCATTTTCTTTACCTTGAATATTATCACGACGCAATTTAGCTTCGGTCTGGGTAGCACGGAATAAATTGGCTGCAAGCTCTTCGTAACCCATATGATCCAGAATATTCTGATTCTTTTTTAATTTTTTGCGATTTTTAATATCTTGAGCTTTTAAACCTCCATACAACCCCATGTAGCCGTAATTTTGGAAAGTAGCGTATTCCAGAGAAGTTTCAACTCCAGCATCTTTTGCAGCAGCTACTAGAAGCTTGTTGTGTTCTTTCATTTCATTACGGATGGCCAGGCGTTTCTGATCTTCTTCTAGAGATTCAAAATTCTCAATTAATTCTTGTTGGCGTGTTTTTACTGCAAAATAGGTTTGACCAAGTGCAATTACTTTTTTTCTGGGGTCACCGTTTTGTACGATTAGATAACAAGCATATCGTGAAAGTTCATAATCTAAAACTTCTTTGGTGGCAGTCTTAGGCATAGCTATCGTTTTGTTGACCTCAACAAAATGATCAGAAGTTACATTTCCACTGTTTGTGCATGCAAGAATTGCTTTGTCGATAACTTTAGAAAAGTTTCTCCATTCGGTGTATTCTAATGCAATCTGCAGATCTCGGGCATACCAAAATTCTTGTCCGTACTCATTGACATGTTTAATTGATTCAAATAAAGATTCAGTATAGTCATTTTCCTCTTCAGGAGTGAGAGCTTTTGAAAGTGCTCTGTTTCGTATTTCCATTATTTTTGCTTCAAATTCTTCTTGGTTCATTAGTACCTCCAGTCATTTCTTAACTGTTCGGAAATTCCGAATAGTTGAACTTGTAAGTAATTCTTACAAGTTGCTATTATTTTAGCCTTAGTTTTATAAGTTCTTTCTGATATCCCAAAATTCGTGAAAGCTGATCTATGGTACGATTATTTAACCTTCCAAATTACTTTTCCCATATAGGGCCTTTATGCCCATTCCAAATTCGGTCTACAATTTCTTTGTTTTTAGAAATATACTTATCTTGTATTATAGACGTTATGTTGTCATAAGCATCCCATAATTGAGCAAAAGAAGATTCATTAAGGGTAAAAGAGCAATTACCTAATTTAATTAAATCACCACTCATGGATCCCCATTGTGAACTGAACCAATTATGATATTCTGAGTCAGAATACCAAGGCTCTTGATGTTTTTGATCTTCGGTAGTCAATTTTTCATCCATGTGTTCCAAATTATTCCGAAAATGCTTTAAATTCATTCTATACTTAGAATGTGAAAGCGAAGATGCGGAAGCAGTTTCTCCAAGCAAATTCAGGAGTTTTATGGATAAAGAATAGGCTTTATCAATGGCAATAAGTAAAAAATGCAAATCTCCAAACATAATATTTAATGTATCATGAAGTTCCCATGTATGTTCTGAAAGGGAAGATATTTTTTCCCTGTTATCCTTGACACGCATATATTGGTTAGTGGTAAGATTAAGATAATCTTCTAAAAAACAAAAACAGTTGGAAATTTGATGTCGGGTGCGTGAGTCAGGTTCATCATCCGTGAGCGGTTCGATATATAAATATATATCATGATAAGTATGAAAGGTTCTCATGTCATTTTCCTCGAAAGGTGGTGCTTTTATGAATAAGCATACAATAGGTAACTTAGAGGCAAGGTTTTCATTTACTGACCGAGACGGCCACCAGATAAGTGGTAGCTATGCCAAGGAAGACCTTGCTACATTGTTGGAGTATCTTGGAGACTATTTATGGGATATGCATCCTGTAAATGCAGCTCCGGATCCATGTGGTGGGATTGTGGATACTTTAAAACCAATTACTATAACGATTATGCGTCAAGAGTCCTGATCAGGGGCTCTTTTTATATTCTTATTTAACTTTTCCTATTACTTTTCCCATACAGACGATATTATCACCACTATGAATAGCAATATTTTTGAAATCCTTATTATGGGAGATTAATTCTTTTTCACCTAATTCTTTTATAAAAGCATTTCCGTTTATTACAAATACCCCGATATCACCTAATTGCATTTCGGCATCCTGGTTCACCAGGGCAATATCTTTATCAGAAAATTCAGGCTCCATACTCTGACCATTAACATCAATGGCAAAGTCGGCAGCGGCATATTCCGGGAGGTTCGGAAGTTCTATTTCATCTTCCGCTTCATTTCCAAGAATGAATATTCCAGATCCAGCAGAGACACCGGCACGGAAATAAGGAAGAACGATGATCTTGCTGTCTGGATGTGACTGGTATTCTACGATAGTCGGAGTTGTAAGTGAGCCGTATTCTTTTATGCGGGCGGTTTCTTTGTCTAATATAGTATCAACAATGTCCTGACCATAGGGATCAAGTGCACGGTATTTTTGGATATGTTCATATTCAACAGATTTTAGCGATAGACTGACTAAACGTTCCCGTTCATCTGTTAATCCAAGAATATAGTCAAGGGTGGTGTTAAATAAATCAGCGACTTTGACCAGAAATAGATGTCCTGGTTCTGTTATGCCCAATTCATAATTTCTTAATGTGTATTTAGATATCCCAAGAATTTCTGCAAATGCTTCTCGAGTATAATTCCGTTCTTTTCGTAATTGAATAAGGCGATCTCCTAGTTTCATAATATTTCCTCCTTGTGTTTGTATTATATGAAATATTTTACATGCTGTCAATGAAAAGGTATCAAAAAATGGTAACTTTTTTAGCTTGATTGCTTGACAAATACCAAAAACTGATATATCATCACGATGTAAGGTATCTGAAAATGATACAAAATACGAAAGTAGAGTATCATGTTAGTCAATATCGAAGCTGAAAGAGTAAGAAAACAGATGACTAAAGAAGAGTTAGCCAAAGAAATTGGAGTCACGACCAAGACATATTATAACTGGATAAATGAGAGCGTAGATATTCCAAGTTCTAAATTACATAGCATGGCAAATTTATTTAACGTGTCTATGGAATATCTTCTTGGATTAGCTGATATCCGAATAAGCAAAGAGAAAGGAGCGTGAAAAGAATGGAAGAAAGAGTAACAAAGAATTTTTCGCGGAAAATTGGATTTGAAAAGTCTGGCGAAATATTTTCCGTGACAGTATGTGTGGAGAATGTTTCACCAGACTTTCAAATGGGTATCGCTAAACCATATTTGGATATGATTTATGCAGATATCATGAAAACCATTATTTTTTAGGAAGCTTATTGGCAAACTCTGTAAATTTATTAAACTGTTCTGGATTGTCAAGCAGTTTTGGAAGTAATGTTTCAATCAGGGTTGTTTCTGGTGATTTTGCATTACTGCTAATTAGTTTATCAGCTAAAACGGATATCATGGAAGAGTCCTTAGCATTGATAGAACTTTCTAATTTTGCGATGCTGTCCTGTACTTTGTAAATTTCTTGAAGAAGTTGTGCATTAAACATAGTGCTACTAGTTTGCTGATTTGAGGTTTTAGATTCAGCAGGAGCGAAGTCGATGTTTTGTATTGTTTGGATTAAACGTTCTTTCATTTCTGCAACATTATCTAAATCGGATAAATCATAAAAATAAGTTCGTATAGTTGAAACATCAAATGGAATAGAAGCATTTTTTGACATTAAGTGGATGGCGGGCTTATCCAGAGCTGCGCGATATCCTATTTCGTAGAAAACATTTGGGTTATTTTCTGTCAGGTCTGCAATAACCAAATCATCTTCGCAAATATGTTTAAATATTTCGTCTGTTAAAGAACCATTTGTGTTTTCTCTATCAATACGTATGGGAGTGAAATTACATTCATCACATACGGGTGAAATTACATGCTTAAAGAGAGTGTCAGAACGCTTCCTGGTTTCAGTGTCATCGTTTCCGATGGGGCAAACAATAAAGCAAGTTTTCATGCTGATGGATTCCTTTCTTTGGTGTTGTAGTACGAGCGAAAGTTACTAACGGTAGTATATTACAAAAAAATGCATTTTTCAAGAAAAATATTACATAAAAATTACAGAAAAATTACAAAATCGACATTTTTATGTGGATTATCTAAATGTCAGAGATGACGGTACAGAACGTATAACACTAAGAAAAAATGTGAAAACACGAGATTATCTATTTGTAACAGAAGCATTAGAAGAAAAGGGGTGAGAGAGGTGGAGAGTAATAAAAAAGACATACTCAAAAGAATATGCCTTTGTATAGCGATCATAATTGGCTGGGAATTAGGAAAATGGTTATTTTAGCTGAAGCTGATTTTCATCTGCGATTCTATTTAATGAATCACATAAAGAATCATAATCTGCTCTGGAATTCATTAAATGAAAAGCTGATTTTAGTTTTTTATATTCAAGATCACTTATGTAAGGAGATACGATTTCGATATTGTTTGTTAAAGCGGTTACTGTTTTATTTACATAAATAGTTTGTACTGCAACCATGAAGAAAAGCGTGAAAATTGGAATTAAACATGAAAAAGCCAATATTCTCAATTTTTTGCTACGGAATAAATGAGCTTTTATCATTTTTACTATAGCATTGCGATTTTCTTCGGAAAGTGTTTGCTGGTCATCAAAGGTTATATCGAAATTACATTGATCTACGAGGTCTTGAATAGGTAAGTCTGTTGTTGAAAGGGAATTAGAATCCGTATCAAGTGAATTTGCTAATTTAAAGAAAGCTAAACTCTGGGAATAGTTTTTTTGAATATTTATACAAAGTACGAAGTAGAAGCTTATAAAAAGTGAAACAAACATAGTAAGCAAAAAATCAGAGCTTTGTTCACAATATCCGTTAGAAATTTCGCGATAAATAGTATTGGATATAGTGGTTGTTAGTTTGCCACCAAATGAGAGAAAGTGGTCCAAAAACATAGTGGATGCAGGTGCAATAATCCACTCCCATAAGGCACTTCCAAGGATCCCAATTAACAAAGCACTAATAATTGAATGTTGTTTCATCCAATCACTAATTGAATTATGTTTTTTTTTCAAAATTACACTTCCTTTCGACTAAAGTTTATCACAAGCGACAAGGTGTGACAAGAAAAATAGAAGCAGAATGTACCCATTGAGAAGTTGTTGGAGTAGGAGGTGAAAATAATGGTAAAAGCGTATGAACCATTATATACGGTAAAAGAAGCTGCAAAGGTTTTAAAAGTCAATGTATCTGCCGTATATAGACTGATTAATACAAAGCAACTTGTAGGACTTCGTTTAGGATCTGTTAAAGTCCGTGGTAGTGATCTGGAACGCTTTTTAGAGCAGTATCCGGCGTTGAATCCAGAAGAAGCCAAAGAGGGTGAAATGGAGGGAGAGTAATGGCAAAGATCAAGAACTATGATGGCCAGACCGGCATGGAGCTGTCCTATGTGGCAGTGCAGGCAACCAGGCCAAAGAAGAAAACTGTG